>Ga0310121_10001067_pt1 | contig 28908 bp, 28 predicted proteins | sample CB27_Tmax_986_MG_FD_203504 | JGI IMG/M metagenome (GOLD analysis project Ga0310121, IMG submission 203504) | Marine microbial communities from Western Arctic Ocean, Canada - CB27_Tmax_986 | ecosystem: Environmental > Aquatic > Marine > Oceanic | place: Canada: Western Arctic Ocean | collected... | reverse complement strand
GGGTCGGGTGGTCGAGAGCTGCGGACCGAGCGCGTGGCCGACAATCGCTCAGCGATGGTTTTCTCCAGGCCCCGCTCTGTCGGCCGATAGTATCGACGGTCTCCCAGGTTGTCGGGGAGGCATTGCATCGATGTCGTGCCCTCTTCGAAATCGTGAGCGTACTCGTATCCACGGCCATACCCGACGTCTTTCATCAACCGGGTCGGAGCATTGCGCAGATGGAGCGGTACCGGCTCGGCGAGTCGTTGTTGGGCATCGCTCGCGGCCTCGCCATACGCCCGATAGACGGCATTGCTTTTCGGCGCGATCGACAGGTAGATGGCCGCCTGTGCCAGCGCCGTGTTGCCCTCGGGCATCCCGAGAAAGTGCACCGCTTCTTTCGCCGCGATGGCGAGGGTCAGCGCTCGCGGGTCGGCGTTCCCGATGTCCTCCGAGGCGAAACGCACCAGTCGACGCGCGACATAGAGCGGGTCTTCACCGGCTTCAACCATGCGGGCCAGCCAGTAGACAGCGGCGTCCGGGTCGCTGTTGCGCATTGACTTGTGAAGAGCCGAGATGATGTTGAAGTGTTCTTCACCGCCCTTGTCATACCGAAGCGTTCGACGTTGCAGCGCCTTCTGGAGCAGCGGCACGTCGATGGTGGCGGGTCGGTCGGTCTGGGCATCGCCGGTGCCGGCTACGGCCGCCGCCAGCTCGAGCAGATTGAGGGCGACCCGTGCATCGCCGTTGGCGTGGGTCGCGATCGTATCTAGGGCCTCAGGGGTCACCTCGACGTTGCGAGACCCCAGACCGCGGTCGTGGTCCCGGAGCGCGTGGTCGAGGATGGTGAGAATGGCACGTTGGTCGAGCGGGTCCAGCACAAACACCCTCGACCGTGACAGCAAGGCGGCGTTGACTTCAAACGATGGGTTTTCGGTTGTCGCCCCGACCAAGACAATGTCGCCGGCTTCCACGCGGGGCAAGAAGGCGTCTTGTTGCGCCTTGTTGAAACGGTGGATTTCGTCCACGAACACAATGGTCCGTCGGCCGAGTTGACGACGCGTGTCCTCCGCCTCGGCCATCACCGCCTTGATCTCTTTGATACCGGACAGGACCGCGCTGAAGGCCACAAACCGCGCGTTCGTGGTCGCGGCGACGAGCCGCGCGATCGTGGTCTTCCCAGTGCCCGGCGGTCCCCACAGAATGATCGATTGCAATGCGTCGCGGGCGATCGCTTCGCGCAGGGGTGTCCCAGGACCGAGTACGCCGGTCTGCCCGACGAATTCATCGAGGGTGAGTGGCCGCATCCTCTCCGCCAACGGCGTCCGCAGACGGTCGGCGAGCGGCATGTCAGTATCGCCCGGAAAGAGGTCTCCTGACATCATTGTGAGGTGGCCGACGCGGCGGTGTCGGCGGGAAGGGCGTGAGTCCGCTCCGGTTTCAAACGCGATTGCCGACCGGCTTCGTAGACAATCAGCGCCGTCGCGACCGCGACGTTGAGCGATTCGACCGGACGACGCATCGGAATCGAGATACGAACGTCCGCCGAAGTTGTCGCGTCGTGCGCGAGGCCGCTCCCTTCAGGACCGACCAATAGAAGCTGAGGGCCCTCGAGGCTGACCTCGTAGAGGGGGTGCCCGCCCCGCGGGACTGCCGCCACAACCGACGCGCCGTGTCCGCGTGCCGCGGCGATCACGGATTCGAGGGTGTCCGCGGTCGCGACCGGCAAGCGAAAGGTGCTCCCCATTGCGCCCCGCAGCGCCCGCCAACCGAATGGATCGGCGGATGTGCCGACCACGACGACGCCGCACGCGCTACCGGCGTCGGCAGAACGGATGATCGCCCCTAGGTTGCCGGGGTCCTGCACGCCGACGGCGGTCACCACCAGCCCCTCACTGTGGTCCACTACCTGTTCCCAGGCCTGGGGTAGGGGCTGCGCGATAGCCACGGCGCCGGACGGGGTGCGCACCGGGCTGACAACCGTCAAGACCGACTGCGTAGCCGCGAGGGTCTGGACGCCAGCCGCGTCAAGCGTCTCGGCAAGCTGACAAATACGCTCGTCTCCTGACTGCAGCGCGTTGGCGGAGAGCAAGACGGTTTCGAGCGGGAGCCCCGCCGCGCACGCATCCTCAATGAGATGGCAGCCATCGAGCAGGAGATGTCGTCGTGACCGCGGACTGGTCTTGGCGGCCGCTCTGAAGGTCAAAACGACCGAATTCTTGCGGCTGCTGATGGTCTTCACGCGCGCGAGAGACAGGATATCAGATGTGCTACGCTAGGCCCTCGATGAAGGCCAAGATCGTCAAGCGATTCGAAGATCAGATCCAGGCACTCGACAGAGAGCTAAAGCTTGATCTGCCCAAGGAGATCCAGCGCGCCCGAGAGTATGGCGATCTGCGGGAAAATGCTGAGTATCATGCCGCCAAAGAGCGCCAGCGGCTCGTTGAATCTCAAATCAGCTTGCTTCAGAAACGCGTGTCTGATCTCGCGCTCATCAATTTCGACCGACTACCCGTGGACAAAGTCGCGTTCGGCTCGGTCGTGGAGTTGCAGGAGATCGGAGGGGGCACGGTGACCTACGAGGTGGTCATGCCTGAGGATGCCGATCCCTCCAATGGGATGATCTCGACCGCGTCGCCGATCGGACAGGCCCTTGTGGATAAAGAAGTCGGGGACGAAGTCCAAGTGCCGACGCCAAACGGTCAGCGCGAGTTTGAGGTCGTTCGCCTCGCCACCATCCACGACCAATAGTGGGGTGTCCCGCAGATGGCCTGTCGCGCGGCGATATGAGGCGCCCGACTGGCAAGGTGCGACGAGGGAGTCTATTGACCATAGGTGATGGCGCCGCAACACCGACGGGCGGGATGTCTCCTTTTGCCACACGGCACGTCCTTGGCGGGATACACGACTAGCGTCACAGGTCAATCCCGTGGCCGCATCTCTTCCACCGTTGGGACAGTCCACTACCTACTCACCCGGTCTGAGAACCGCAGTGGTGCTCGTGGGGATCGGCACGGCCGGTGCCTATCATGCCGGTGTCCTGCAGGCACTGCGGGAGGCCGGGGTGAAGGTCGATCTCGTCGCCGGTCGAGGGGTCGGCGTGGTTGGGGCGTTGTTCGCTGCGGTTGATGGCGAGGCCTCGTTGTGGCAAGACGGCGGGGTCTGGCGTTCACCCGGTATCGTCCGGTTGTATGACTGGCGCGGCACACTCAAGGCGGCGCTGCGGACGCTCGCGGTGGCGCTGCTTGCGTTGTGTGTGCCGCTGATAGCTCTGGTCGGCGCCGCGATCGTCTATCCCGTTGCGTTTTTGCTCGGGCTCGTCGGTGTGGACGCCGGCGGGAGCATGGCGGCGTGGTATGCAGCGCTACTGGACACACTGTTTCACCCCGAGGGCCTCCCGCTTTTGCTGCCGAGGCTCGTATTTCTCGCATTGCTCGCCTTGCTGGGCGTATTGGTCGTTGGGGAAGTCGTGCCACGTGTCCGGGCGCGTTGGAGACGACGGGCGCGAGGGCTCGTGTGGTGGCGTATCATCGGCGCTCCGCTCGATGCTCGCCACGCGACCAGCCGCTTTTCGGGTGGGCTGTGGAAAATCATGAGTGGCGCCGCCCGGATGGCAAAGCCGAGCGCGCCCGATCTTGGCGGGCGGTACGCCGAGTTGCTGTCGGACAACGTTGGCCAACCCGGATTTCGGGAGATTGTGGTCACGGCCCACGATCTCGATGCACGCCGCGACGTGGTCTTCTCCCTTCTCGGGAAGGAGTTTCGCCCGGCCTTTTTCGCGCGACGTCTGGGTGACGAGGGCGGGGATCGTCACCTCGAGTTGGTTGACCTGGCGGGTGCGGCCCGTCGTCATACGATGGACGCCCTGGCCGGCGCTTTGAGTCTTCCAATTGTCACGGAGGCGCATCCTGTCCGGTTTTCGGCGGGTAGCCCCTGGCGGGGCGAGACCCATCACCTCGTGGACCGACCCGCGGCGACTGCACGCTTGCTCGAGGAAGTGTCGAACGCCGGGGCCGAGCAGGTCATCTTTGTCTCGGCGCTTCCGGAGTCCCGCGGGCCCCATGAGATTGAGTCGACCCGTCGGGATGCCCGAGGGCGGGCCGGCGACCACCTCGCCGCGACGGAAACGGCTGCCTTGAGGGACGCGCTCATGGCGTGGCGCGGTCGTTTTCAGGCCGTCTTCCATATTCGCCCCACCCACAATCCGGTGGGGCCATTCGATTTCGCGGGATGCTACGACGAGCGATCTGACCGGTTCTGCCGGCTCGGGGAGCTTGTCGAACGCGGTCGGGATGACGGGTATCGTCAGTTTGTCGACCCGGTAATTGGCGCCAGCGGTGAATGGATCGATACCGGACCGGCCGCCAGTGGACAGCGCGCAGTACGCCGGCCCGCGATGCCTACTTCGGCGGGTCGGTGACCGTGTCGGTGGTCGGCGTGCCGCTGGGAGTGGTCCGGCGTAACCGACGTTTGGGATAGGGCCGTCGCTCTCGGTCGGACATTGGCGTTTCCGACAAGAACGCCTCGATGAGGTCGGCTAGTATTCGCCTGACCTGGTCGGGTTGGAGGTTCCCATACTTGCTAAGAAACGCGTCGACCGGGATGACCGCCTTGGCCATGGCGCGGTGCCCGCCTGCGCTCCCGATGTCGGAGAAACTGCGCCGAACAAACTCGCCAGCGTTTCGAGAGTATCCGAGGTTACGGACGCAAATCACAACATCGTGTCCGACAAAAGCCGACACCAGTGACCAGCTGATCCCTTCGAGCTGGAGGAGATAGTCGGCGACATAGGGGACCAGATCTTCTCTGGGCGCGTCGCCTAGATGGGTGGCGTAGATTTGGTGCTGTTTGGCACCGGCGGTGACCGCGCGGCTCACGTATTGGAGACGCTCCAGTGTGATTCCGGAGCCTTCCATTTTTCGCACGAGTGCCGCGTCGGCCAGCCCGTAGAGAAATGTGAACGCTTCGAGGTCGGCCTGGTTTGTCTGGCGACTCAGAAAGAGCGTGTCGGACTTGATGGCGTAGAGCATCGCCGTGGCGAGGCGTTCTGAGATCGCGGCGTCGACGGCGCGGAAATGCTCGGTAAAGATCGTCGACGTGGACCCGTAGTCCGCTCGAATCTCCTTAAAAACCGTGCTGTATCCGGTCTGCTCGGGATGATGATCGACGACGAGGTCCACGCGGTTGAGGAGCCCGCCGAAGTAGTGCGGCTGCACGTCCACTGTGGCGAGCCGGTCAAAGTGGCTGAGGGACTCCGCCGTTATGGGTTCGACGACGATATCCAGAAGACTGGCCATTCGAAAATTTTCGGGTCTGGCCACGCCCTGGAAGGCCCCCAAAATCGCGGTCGTCTTGTTGCGCTTCAGCAGGCTTCGCAACGCGAGACCACTGGCCATGGCATCGGGGTCAGGGTCGTTGTGAAGAAGGATGAGGACGCGGTCGGCGCTTTGAAAGTGCCGTTGATACTGCTGTACGCGGACGCGTGTGATCGACCGTCCTAGCTCGGTGAGCAGCGGTCCGCGAAGCAGGTCGCTGAGTCGGATGAGATTGACATCGGGAAAATCGTGGTGCCAGTCGATCGTCCGCGCGTTAGCTGGCGTGTCGTCGATGACCAGCACATAGACGAGGGTCGCGCCCGCATCGAGGATCGCCGGAAGCACCCGTTTTAGGCTGTGGCGTCCGTCGTCCTCCACGATGAGCAAGGTCGCGGGGTCGACCTCCAAGTTGACGTAGCTGTCGGCGCGATCAAGGTCGCCGACATGAAGCGACACGGCGGAGTCTTGCAGCTGTCGCGCGACCGCACGCTCCCCCACCAGGATGTGGAGGTCGACACTGGCGGCGAGGGCGCGCTGGAGGTTTCGGGCGACAACTGCTGTCTGACAGACCCCAACGCACCTCATGGCAGCCCCTGATTATACGAGGGTCGTTCGTTCGTGCAAGCCGCGCCTTGCGCTATCATCTCAGTCCACTCGCCTATGACAGCCTCGCCCAACGCTTTCTCGTTGGTCTCGGATTTCCAACCCAAAGGTGACCAGACGAACGCAATCCGCGAGTTGCGCGAGGGGCTCCTCCGCGGAGATCCGGCACAGGTGCTCCTCGGGGTGACCGGCTCGGGTAAGACATTCACCATGGCGCAGGTGATTGCGCAACTCAACCGGCCGACTCTCCTGATGGTTCACAACAAGACGTTGGCGGCCCAGCTGTATCAGGAGTTCCGACGTTTCTTTCCCCACAATGCGGTGGAGTACTTCGTTAGCTACTACGACTACTACCAGCCCGAAGCCTACGTACCCGCCACGGATTCGTATATCGAGAAGGAAGCAACCATCAACGACGAGATCGACCGGATGCGGCTATCGGCGACTCGTTCTCTGTTCGAGCGTCGCGACGTCCTGATCGTGGCCAGTGTGTCGTGTATCTATGGTCTCGGGTCTCCGGAAGCGTATTACGGCATGCTGCTCCCGCTCGAGCGTGGCCAGCGTGTGGAACGCGACTGGATGCTGCGGAAGCTTGTCGAGATGCAATACGAGCGAAACGACCACGATTTTGCCCGCGGCGTCTTTCGGGTCCGCGGCGATGTAATCGAGGTGTATCCGTCGTATGAGGATGTCGCGCTCCGGATAGAGCTCTTTGGAGATGAACTGGATGAGTTGGTCGGGTTTGACCCGCTCACCGGTCAGACCCTTCGCCGGTATGACAAGGTCGCGGTCTACCCGAAATCCCACTTCGTGACTCCCCGTTCTCGCACGCTGGAAGCGGTCGACCGAATCAAGGCAGAGCTGGACGATTGGCGGCCCCGTCTAGAGCAGGCCGGGAAGCTTCTTGAAGCGCAACGGCTGCATCAGCGGACGATGTTCGACCTGGAGATGATGAAGGAGATTGGCTACTGCCACGGTATCGAGAACTACTCGCGGCATCTGACCGGGAGGTCCGCCGGAGAGCCCCCGCCGACCCTGCTCGACTATTTGCCGGATGATGCGCTCACCGTCATCGACGAGTGCCATCAGACGGTGCCCCAGATACGGGCGATGTATGCCGGAGACCAGGCCCGAAAGACGGTATTGGTCGAATACGGGTTTCGGCTGCCGTCGGCGCTCGACAACCGGCCGCTGAACTTCGACGAGTGGAAAGCCCGTGTAGGGCAACTCGTGTTCGTCTCCGCGACCCCCGGTCCCTACGAGCTCGAACAGAGCGGGGGAGCGGTCGTTGAACAGATCATTCGGCCCACCGGGCTCGTCGATCCCCAGGTGGATGTGCGGCCCGTCAAAGGTCAGATCGACGATTTGCTTCATGAGATTCGGACGCGGACGGACCGTCACGAACGGGTGTTGGTCACCACGCTGACAAAGCGAATGGCCGAGGATCTGACGCAGTACTACCAAGAGCTGGGTGTCCGCGTGCGATATCTGCACTCTGATGTCGATACCCTCGAGCGCGTCGAGATCCTCCGAGACCTGCGGCGCGGGACCTTCGATGTCCTGGTCGGGATCAACCTGCTCCGCGAGGGCCTCGATCTTCCCGAAGTGTCGCTGGTGGCGATTCTCGATGCCGACAAAGAAGGGTTCCTCCGTTCCGCCGGTTCTCTCATTCAGACCTCCGGTCGGGCCGCGCGGAATGTCAAAGGCCGGGTCGTGATGTATGCCGATAGAACCACCAACTCGATGCGGACCGCGCTCGGGGAAATGGAGCGGCGCCGGGTCCTGCAGGAGGCATACAACCACGAGCACGGCGTGACGCCGGCATCCATCGTCAAAGCGATCGACGACGTGCTGTCGAGTGCATACGAGCGCAATACTCGATTGGTCGAACATGTGGCAGAAGACGCGGAGCAGTTTCAGACCGACGAGGCCCGACAGGCCAGGATTACCGAGCTCGAACAGCAGATGCGCGAAGCTGCGGCGAATCTCGAGTTTGAACGAGCCGCGGCACTCCGTGACCAGGCGCGGCAGCTCCGTGACCGCGAGCTTGGGCTTGGCGAGAGCCTACCCGTAGTGGCGCCCCGGTAAGACCGACCGAGTGTGAGAGAATGACAGCCGTACCGTAGCGCGTTGCACTGAACTCTGTCCCGCGTCGGAGCACCGTCCGTCCCTGGACGTATTTGGTTGGGACGCGAGACCTCGTACGACGGCGCCATCACGCGTGTCAGATGTGACGGAACATACAGGCGCGAAATAGCTACTGCACACTTTAAGAGGGAGAGGCCATGCGGAAGATGTCGAGAATGTTGAGAGCCTGGAGACGCACGGCTGTGCGCGCAAGAGGCGTGGGGGTTCTGTCGGTCTTCGTCTTCGTCGTCATTGGACTCTCGTCCGGGCCATCCGCGCAGGAGCCGAGCTCTGCGCCCTTGGCGGCAGAGCTGGCCAGTCTCCTGGCCGATCAGGAACTGGGCGCGATCGCCGCGAGGGACACAGTCGACGAAGACCGATATGTGGCGGCGCTCGCGTTCCCTGGTCAGCTTCTCGTTGTCTCCGCGCGATACGAGGCGCCCGCGGCGACCGAGAGAAAGCTCTCCAATGCGGAGTATCGGGAGATTTATATCGATCTGAATGCCGCGTCAATCGCCGGGACAAAGGTCCTGATAACTGACGCCGGCGCCAATGGGCTTCATGCCGACGCCGCGGACAACTTTGTCGATGTGGTCACGACCGATTCTGGCACGCTGCGTCTTGACGGCAACGGGAGCGGCGGCACAATGTTGGGGCAGGCGTATCGAAATGCCGCTGCCGACGCCGATCAGCAATACGCGAGAATGCTGTCCGCGCTCATCGCCCGGGCACGTTGATTGCGCCGCGGGGCCTGCGGTACACTTCCGAATTTAGGAAATTCTGGGCGCTTGGCTCAGTGGTAGAGCACCGCCTTCACACGGCGGGGGTCAGTGGTTCGAATCCACTAGCGCCCACCATCCCAACCTGCGTAGTTTCAATGCTTTAAGAGGACAGTCTCCCGACCGTCCTCTTTCTTTTCTGTCAGAGATTGCAACGACCGGCGACTTCATAGCTGACTATCGTCTGTCGCGGACACAACCGGACGAAGTGTACGACTTGGCCGTCACTCAGGGACTTGACCCCGCGGGGTTCTCTTGGACGGAGAAGATCGAGCACGGCCCCACGGGCGCGTACTTAGAGATTAATTTCGGACGAGGACGTAGGACGCCCTCTGACGAGCGAAACTCCTAGCCGGAACGCTTACCGAAATCGCGGACTTCGTGGAGGCGACTTGCCACCCCGAGGCGGACCAACGACGCTTCATTGAAGACCAGTTCCAATACCTGAGAGGTGCGCTCGAGCGACTCGGCAAGCGAGACTGGCTCAACGTACTCAATAGCACGCTCATCGGGCTCGCTATTAATCAGCTCGTTCCTTCTGACGCGGTTCCCAACATCCTGCGCTTCCCCTGGACCGCGTTGCAGGCGGTGCTGGGGTTGCCGCTCGAGCTGTCGTCAGTCGCTCCCCCCGGCTAGCGGGCGGGCCCGGAAGGAATACTCGCTACCAGGCAAAGACGCGCACTGGCATGGGAACCGGGCATCGCCGCCGATTCAGCCTGACCAACATCCTTGAGGTCACCTGAGGGCCGTGCGGAGGACTGATCGACGCGCTACGAGGCCGACTTGGGTTTCTGTGGCCTGTCTGGAGTGTGGCGGGTCGGTTCTTCGGGCGACGGCGGAACGGTTACTGCTCAGATCGGTGTCGGCTGCAGCACCAGACGCTGCGACGAGCGGCGACGTTGGCGCGACGGCTCCCGGATGACCCAGGCCGACCCGAGTGATCTTTGACAACTGCAGACGACGCGGCCACCTGACGGTCACTCCGCGCGTGGCCGCGCACTCCTTTTCCCGCCCGACACACGCGGGGCCAGCTGCATATGCCGGTACGAGCGTGTGGCTGAGGCGGCCGTGGACCGATACAGTATGTTGGGCGCCGGTCTCTTCGAATGCCCGGCGTCGAGTTTCCGACCATGATCGACCTCTGGATCGTCATCGCCTACTTCGCCATCATCTTTGCCATTGGGGTCCGCGCTCGCGCAAAAACGGGTGTTGATCCCGAGGAGTATTTCCTCAGCTCGCGCTCACTGCGGTGGCCGTCCATTGCGATGTCTACGATCGCGACCAACATCGAGGCTGGCCATTTCCTCTCCGTGACTGGCGCGGCCTATGTCGGTGGCCTGGCGCAGGGGAACTTCGAGCTCAACGCCATCTTTGGCATCGTGATTGCCGCCTTCTTTTTCGTTCCCCTGTACCTCCGACTCAAGGTCGTCACGATTAGCCAGTTTTTCGAGCAGCGCTTCGGGTCTCGGGTCGCATTGGCGTACGCCCTGCTGATGATCGGCCTCTACGCGCTCCTCTACCTCGGCACAGCGCTATTCTGGGCAGCCTACGCGCTTGACGGCATCTTTGGCGAGATGGTGGCGTGGATCAGCGACCGGGAAGCGGTACGGCTCGCGGTCCTGATCGTCGTCCTCGGGACGTTCTCGGCCGTGTACACCTATCTCGGCGGGTTGCGCGCCGTGGTACGGACCGACATCGCACAATTCGTCTTGCTCGTCGGCGGAGGACTCGTCACGGTCACGATCGCCGTCCATCACCTGGGCGGCTGGTCGGAGCTCTTCGGCACCACGGGACACCTCATGCACTTACACCTGCCCCGGGACCACCCGACCGTGCCGTGGACCGCCCTCATCGGCATGAACCTGCTGAACCTGAACTACTGGGGCGCCAACCAGGTGATCCTGCAGCGAGCCCTGGCGGCGAAGAGCCTGTGGCACGCCCAGGTCGGGCTGTTGGTGGGCGGGGTCCTCAAGTATGTCACCCTGCTCATTATCGTTGTCCCTGGGATCGCCATGGCCGGCATCCTGGCCGATACCCCGCTCGACGACCCGGACACGGCATACATGACGCTCGTCACCCGGTTCCTCCCCGCCGGCCTGCGCGGCCTCATCGTCTGCGGGCTCTTCGCCTCCCTGATGAGCACGGTCGACTCCATCTTCAACGCCGTGTCCACGCTGTGGTCGATTGACATCTACAAGCGTCACCTGCGACCAGACGCGTCTCCCGACGACGTCGTCCGCATGGGGAAATCAGCCATCGTGGGTACGCTCGTGACCGGCCTCCTCTTTGCGTTCCTGGTCGTTTACCTGAAGACGGGTCGTCTCCAGGAGGACCCCTTGACGCACTGGTTCAACGAGCTGTCCTACTACATAAAGAACGGGTTCGTGGTGCTCGTGACCGCCGCGGTCTTTCTCATCCGGCCATCGCGGCGTCTCGTCCTCGGCGCGGTGTTCGCTAGCATGGCCCTGTATCTTGGGTTCACGTTGGTCTGGCCAGAGACGAGCTATCTCGTGCGGTCCGGGTGGGTCATCGTGCTCAGCTTCGCCGCAGTCGCCGCACCGACGATGCGGCGCAACGGATGGCGCATCCCGTTCCGCGACTTGATCGCGGCCCCGGACCGGGGCGTCGCCCGGTTCGGGGCGGGGCTGGTGGCGTCCCTGGTCGTCGTGCACATTCTCTTCCACTGAGCGCGCCTCTTCGCGCCCCCTCCCGGCGCCGGACACCTGGCACCATTGACAGACCCATCAGTGGCGTGCGAAAGTGTCGATGGTCACGGTCGTTACCCGCCGCAGCATCGACCATCCTGTCGGGTCCGGCGTTCCATAGGCAACTCTTGACCACGGAGCTATCGCTGAATTGACGATCGAGCCTCGCCCAGAGACGGACGTTCGGGGGCCCATCACGCGTTTGAGCCACCACTTCGCGTCGGTGTCTGCCCGGTATCGGAAGTTGCGCGAGCTGGATCTCGATGCCGTGCGTGTCATCACGGAGGCGGTGGCACACTACGGTGTGCACCTGGGGAGCCCTGTGCGGCTCCTCGACGTCGCCACCGGCTCCGGGCGGTATCTCGATGCGGTCAGTCAGCACGTCGCCGCCGCGCTCGCGACGGAGGTGATGCCCGTCGGCCTGGATCTGAGTCCAGCGATGGTCAGCCAAGCGCGCATCTACAGTGGACAGGCGGATCTTGGGACGCGGCACGTGGTCGGGGCCGTCGAAACGCTCCCGTTCCGCTCCGCGAGCTGTGACGTGATGACCTGCTTCAATGCGGTGCATCATGTCGACCTCGCCAAGTTTGCGGCTGAGGCGTCTCGGGTGCTCGCCCCCTCCGGCCAGCTCATCGTCTACACGCGCACGCCCGCGCAGAACCGCGGCACGATTTGGGGCCGCTACTTTCCAGAATTCGTCGCCCGGGAAACCAGGCTCCATACGGTCGAGGCGGTGTGCGGGGCCGTGCAGGCCACTGGGGCCTTTGCGTCGGTTCGCGCCCAGACGGTGGCGTGGACAGTCACGACGTCGTTGGATCGACTTGTCGAACAGGCCACCCACTATCATTATTCGACCTTCAGGCTCTATACAGACGACGCCCTCCGCACGGCGATCGATACCTTCCGCCAGCGCGTACGCCACGCGTTCCGAGACGTGACGCGCATCGCGTATGACAACGACCACGTGCTGGTGCTCGCGCAGCGCCTGGCGTCGCGCGAGTCTTGAGATAAGGGCCAGCTGCGTCTTGCCACGCACGCCGGAAGGCTCACATGCTCGATGACGAGAAGGTCGCCGTACGCCGGCGGACAAGCGCGGTGCATGTGTTTGTGGTGGACGACCACCCCGTCGTCTTGTCAGTCACACGCTGGCCGTGCGGGCGGACGCACGGTCACCCGTCGTCAGGGGTCATTGACAATCGGAAGTAGCGCCCTCTTCGACCGCACCGTGGTCGCGGCCGGCGCGCGCGGGCACGCGCATTCTCTGTCGACGGATCCGGTGTCCGATCCATCCGCTGACGTGGACGACATGACGCCGCCCGCGTCTCAATGTAGGCCACGGCGTTGCTGACGCGCCGCATCGAGTCCCTCTCGTCGTCGGGAATCTCGATGTCGAACTGATCCTCAAAAGCGATCAGGAGGTCGAAGGCATCCAACGAGTCCGCCCCAAAATCGTGGCGGAAGCGCGCCTCGTTCGTGACAGCGTCGGGATCGAGGCCGAGATGCTCCGCGATGAGGCTCCGCACGTCGTCGGCGATCGTCATAGGCACTCGGGCGTACGGCGGGCGCCGGTGCGACGCGGGCGCCTGTGGCTCGGCGGCTATGCTACCACCTCTACGGCGTCACCGTCGATCGGGCCGCGAGTGCACAGAGTCGATCACGTGCCGGCGCATGGCGACCGCGATGGACACTGTGGGACGGGTCGAGAAGGGGTGCATTCTGAGCGTTGTGAGCAGGGTCGTCGCGTGAAGGCCACGGGCAAAGATGCCCTCGCCTTCATGCGACATTGGAAAGACAATAGCGCGCGGCTGTGGTGTATCTGCACCAGTGGAAGCTCAGAGGTTCGGATGGTGGGCCGGGCTGTCGGAGTCCGCGCTATTGATCACGGGCACGGCGTGCGAGGCCCGCATTTCCCTAGCCGTGGTCTCCTACGATTATCACGGTTCCCGGGACATCCCGACAGCCATCCAGGAATCATTCAAGGGCGCGTTTGTGAGCGCGTTGAAACTGCGTCTTCGAAGCGGAGACATGGTGATCTTCGCCGAGACACGAACCGTCACCTCTCCGGCGGACCGGCCGCACTAGGTGGGCCGCCGTGGCTCGCGATCGGTCGTAGTCACGGCCGCGATGGTGGTGCGGGTGGCGGTGGCTCGTGCGCGGGGTACACTAGCTGAAGCGGGATGGGGTTTTTATTCTGGGCTGGCATTGGTGCCGTACTTGGTTATGTGGTGGCGCAACGTCGCGGCTTCGCTACGATCGCCGGGGTGGTCGCTGGAGCGGCGTTGGGGCCGCTCGCCATCGCGCTGTTCTTTGTCTCCCTCTTCATTTCGCCTTCCGTGCAACAGCGCGAGTGCCCGTACTGTGTCGGCATGGTCCCTCCTGCCGCACGAGTCTGCCAGCATTGCCACGCACTCCTCAAGACCGGCTGAGGTTACGCGCGGGGGGTATATGCCACGGATCCCGATCACTCGGGATGTCGCGTCCTTGTCGCGGCCAGGCCGTCCAGGCGCACAACCAAACACCGGACTAGACGGTTCCAGTGGCTGACACTCATTCTATCTGTCCCACCTCAACCCCGTGCCCGGTCTTTCTGCGCAGCGTGAGCTGCGTACGGAGGCCTATGTCATCCATCGACGCCCACGAGCTGTCCAAGACACGACAGTAGTGGGTCGAGGACGACCGGTACGATAGCTACCGGGGCGCGCCCATTGATGGAACCGCTTGGGTCGATTTCCCCCGCGTGGCGGCCCCCGGGTGTTGCGTGGCGGGGCGTTCTACGATACCGAGGGAGGCGTCCGTGCTGCCCTCCGCGGCAGGTACTATCCCGTCGGCCGGAGCAGCAGCGTCGGGTTTCGGGTGGTGGTGTCCCCATTTTTCTCTGACCTCCGATCTCGGGACGGACCCATGTGTCGTCGACCCTCCGAGCCGACTGCGAGTCTGAGGCCGCCACAGAGTTAGGCTCTGACCTCTGTGCGTCGGGACACACCATGGGCGAAGTGTCGCGGACCCAAGTTGCTCACGGTGAAGGAGTAGCGGCGCAGGAGTAGCGCCAAACACCGCCGTCTGTGGCGGCGGGTCACGTGCGGCTCAGATTGACCGCTGTGCTGCTGATACCGGCGGTATGCATCGCTAAAGGCGGGGCTCGGGGAGTCGTCGTTCGCCAGGTCCGTCGTAGCGGTGGCTTGCTGCGTCGATCTGTCGCATCGGTGATTGGCGACGTTGCTCCTCAATGGCGTGCGCAACAATGCCCGGGAGGCGCGAGACCATGAAGAGCACGTTCGCGGTTTCGGCGTCGAGGCCAATATCTCCACAGACCGCCGCCATGGCGCCATCGGCGTTTATGTGCAGCGGTGGGTCTCCGGTGGGGTCTCGTCGCTCAGCGAGCACGCGTTCGACCGACCGCGCGAGCTGAATGTGACGGCCCTCGAGCTCGAGCTCGTGGGCGATTTGCAGCAAGCGGGTCGCCCGTGGGTCGCGGGTGTGGAATCGATGACCGAAGCCGGGTGGGATGCGGCTGTCGGTTTCGTGTTGGTCGACGACCCGTCGCGCGGCGTCGTCAAACGAGACCCAATCGCCGACGAGCGCCAGCCCTTCCTCCAGGAACCGGAAGCAGAGGTCGATGCTCCCGCCACCACCCAGTGGCGAACCAAACGCCAAGACACCCGCTGCCGCCGCGGCTCGCATCGGGGCGCCGGTGGTGGCGACGCTGCGCGCGGCAATTGTGGACGGCGGCGTGGCGCCGTGGTCGATGGTCGCGACCAACAAGGCCTCGACGAGGCGCCCCACGTCTCGGGAGGGTAGCTCGCCGGTCAGCACCAGATACACCGCTTCGCTAAACGACACCCGACCCATCATCTCGTCGATCCGATATCCACGGACGAGGACCCGGTCTGGGTCGATATCGGTAATCGAGGTTGCCCATCCCCCCGACACATCCGTGGCCGTGGTCGGTTGCCCCTGATGTTGACCAGGTGTCGCGTCGGGATGTGGCGTCTGTGTCCCGACCGCGGCCAGGTCGGTGACAGACTGCGAATGTTGCGAATCGGGAGGCGTCTTGGTCATAGTCGGATCGAGGTCGGATATGGAGCCAATCGACGTCGAATCGCACTATACACGATGGCTTGCCGACAGGGCCGCGACCAGAGTTGTCAGGTGCTGCCGGCCCCGATGGCGGCCATGAATCGCCCGGCGAGCACAGGGCTCTCGACCGTCGGACCCGACGCGTGGACTATCGCAGAGCAGTGTTGACCAGGCTCCGGCCGCAGCCCGCCGGCCAGACGCGATGACGGAGCATCTTGGGCATATGCGAGCCAGCAGTAACTATCCGCGCCAGCGTCGCTGCTGGAGCCTGGTCAACCGTTCTCTCCGCACCGCCACGAGCGTGGCCGCGATTCGACGGACAGCGTCGCAATATACGGGAGCTCTCGATGTTTTTCCGCCAGGTCCAGTCCATAGCCCACGACAAACTCGTCGTCGATGACAAAGCCGGTGAAATCGACCGCGATGGACCGTTGTCGTCGGTGCGGCTTGTTTAGCAAGGTCACGACACGCAGGCTTGCGGGTCGCTGCGCGAGCAAGTGTGCTCGCAGTACGTCCAAGGTGATTCCGGTGTCGACGATGTCTTCGACGATGATCGTGTGCTGGTCACGGACGTCGTCGGGGATGAGCTGCCATGAGACTGTGCCGCTGGTGTTCGTGCCGCTGCCGTAGCTGGAGACTTGAGCGAAGTCGATCGTGACGGGTGTCGTCAGTTTGCGAGCCAGGTCGCCGATAAAGATGAATCCGCCTCGAAGGACGCCGATGAGATGAATGGTCCCAATGCCTTGATAGGCGGCGTCGATCTCCTGAGCGAGCTCTTCGACCCGGGCGTCGATCTGTGCGGCAGAAAACAAGATGGTCAGTTCACTCATGCATCGTAGGGGCGGCAGCTCGTCCCGGCTCGATATTGGCCGCCGGATGACCAGCCTACTACACAGGTCGCATGAGAGCGGCGATGGAGCAACCTCTCTCGGGCGGCGCGCGTCCAATATGTCAGCGGACGACGATAGGTCCGCGGCGGCTTCGCGGCGAACAGGGACGGACCGCGTAGGATAGAAAAATCATGCCTCTCTCTTTTCGTGCAGTGTTGGTCACATGTCTCGTCGTGGCGCTGGGGCGTGACGGCGTGCCGGTTGCGGCCCACACGCACGGCGCGGCGTCGGTCACAAGCCTGGGGTCGGCTCGAAGCGTGACGCAGGTGCAATCCGTATCGCCAGCGCAGGGCGTGGCTCGGGTGCAAAGCGTGGCGCGGGCCCAGGGCGGGACGCCAGCTCAGCTGGTGACCGAGGCGCCGGACATCTGGCTGTTTTTTGAGACGATGTCCGATGATGACGACCAGGCCGAGGCTGCGCTCGAGCTAATTGGCGCGGCGTGGCGGCCGGGCTATACCGCCCTGCTGTGGGACCTTGTGCGCTTGATGCGGCCCCCGCCGCGACCGGCTCCGACACTTTCCTTTTCGCGTCCCTCGGGTTTTGACCGTGGCGCTGCCGCTCAGTTTCCACCGCCCGAACACCCGTCGACCCGCGTGTGGCGACGGCTGATCCGCTTTCTCGACGACCGAATCGACGAACGGCTGGGTCGTGGCGAGCAGGACCTTACAACCCTCCAACACTGGATGTGGGCGCGGCCAGGCCGACCGCCAGTTTGTCGTCGTAACGAGCTGCGAAGGTGCCAACCGGGCCTACGAGGCGGCCGCCTATCAATTCGAGGGGCTGGTGAGCGGTAGCGATGACGACGAGGGTCTACAGGTGCGTGCGTCGGACGGGTCGATTTGGCAAGTCGGAGAGGACGCCCTCGTAAGGGACGATGAGACCGCCCGGCTGCCGCGATTCCCCGCACACCGCGCCTTCTGGTTTGGTTGGTATGCCCAGTTTCCCGAGACAACCCTCATCAAGTAGTAGTTGGCGCCGGCCTGGACGCCACGTCGTTTTCACGCATGACACGCCCGTCAGGTATCCTACGTGCAATGTCGGCGGTTTACTTTGACAGAGTGCGGTTGGGGTATCCGGCGCTCCGGATGCACTGCCAAGTCAACGACGGAGACGGTCCTGACTTGCCGAACACCACGCGCCGCTGTTCCGCGGGACCGGGAGAGATGCGCGGTAGCCAAGGAGAAAAACGAACGATGAAGTGGCTCTTTGTTCTCAGCGTGCTGGTGGCCGTAGCGCTCGCCGCCAATGTGACCCGTGCTCAGGAACCGGGTCCGGGCGATGCGGCACCTCCGTTCGAGTTGCCCGGGAGCGACGGGAACACGCACGCGTTGGCCGACTATGCGGGAAAAACGGTCGTCATCGCGTGGTTCCCGATGGCCTTCACCGGTGGTTGAACGGCCGAATGCAAGTCGCTGCGTGAGTCCAGCGACCAGTTGAATAAATTCGACATCGAGTACTTCATGGCAAGTGTCGACGATCCCGCAACCAACAAAGCGTTCGCAGAGTCTCTTGGTGCGGATTTTCCGCTACTGAGCGACCCCGGAAGGGAAGTCGCGTTGGCCTACGGCGTTCTCGCCGGGCAATACGCGAATCGATGGACTTACATCATCGGGCCAGATGGGACGATTCTTCGGGTTGACAAGAACGTGAACCCTTCACGGGCTGGGCAGGATCTGGTGGCAGACTTGACCGAGCTCGGTGTCGCGATGAAGTGAATCGCGCGAGCTATCGATTTGAGAACGGGCGGGTCATCTCGGGCCACGAATGGTCCTGAGTTGCCCGCCCGTGTTGTTTTTGGCGATAACGCCGCCGGGCCGCCTATTCCGGGCTGACAGGCCCAGGCTCACCGTCTGCTGTATCCGGTTTGTCCTTGATCTCGTCTTTAAATCCGCGAATCGCTTGTCCCATGCCTTTGCCCAGCCCCGACAACCGGTTGGCGCCAAAAATGAGGACCAGGATGAAGGCAATGATAGCGAGCTCGCCCAGCCCGATCGGACCGAAGAGCGCGAAGAGCCCAAGAGTCATGAGAGCACCTTTCTGTCGAGGTTGTTCCGCAGAGGGTTCACGGGCGGCGCAACCGTCGCTTCAGGATACCACGCGATCTTCCAGCAGTGCGACAAACCGGGTGTCTCCCCGGAGTGCGTCGAAGTCAGGGTCGAGGCGGGCTCGCGTCCGGCTGAGCGCGGGCAGCGCTTCGATCGCCTCGCCAAGATATCGAAAGGACCGGTCGTCGTCGCGACGGAGGGCGCTGAGAGCGGCCATGTAGTATTTCGTGAATGGGTCGTCGGCCCCTTGGGCCAGGCGGCTTTCGAACGCGCGCAGTGCGCGGTCGAAGTGTTCCTGCGCGTCGTCGGCCCGACCCATCCTGAGGTAGGTGGCGCCGAGTTTGTAGTCCACATCGATCAGACTGCGCTCCTTGAGCGCGTGGCCCGAGGTCACGAGCTCAGTGATTTGCTGGGTGAACACGTCAACCGCGGCCTCGTAATCACCCCGCAAATAGTGAACGTAGCCGAGTCTGGTATACGCCCCGACTATCTGCAGCCCCTCTCGGCCGGACACAAAACGCTGTTGCATCTCGATCGCGCGCCGGCACGCCGCCTCGGCCCGGTCGTACTCGCCACGGACGGCGTAGAGCAACCCGAGTTGCAGATGGGCGTATCCGAGGTCCGGGATTGATCGCGGCCGCCCGTTCCAGGTTTCTGATGCCACTCTCCAGGTCTCCGCGACCTACCCAGTGCAGGCGTCCGAGCGCTGAGAACACGTTTGCATCGCCGGGTTCGAGTCGGGCCGCGTGTTCGATTGACGCCACGGCTTCGTCCGACCGACCAACAGACATGAGCGCCATACCCAGCCAGCGGTGCCCGTCGGTGAGCTTGGGGTTGAGAGCGACCGACCGGCGGAGCGTGTCGACCGCCTTCATCGAGAGGTCGCGTATCCCGAGGAACGATCCCTTGAAGTCGTAGGCCGCGCCGAGCGCCGCCCAAGCCGCGGCATAGCCTGGGTCGAGGGTCGTGGCTTTCTCGAGTAGGTGAATCGCGCGGTCGAGCGCTTGGGGCGTACCCTCGAGAATATTCATGATCGCGCGTGAGCGCGCCTCGTAGGCCTCGACCGACTCGGTTTCCTTACGCTCGATGGCTGCGACTTCGCTGTCGTTGAGCGTCAGATCAATACCCTGGCTCAGCTCGTAGACGATCTTGTCCTGCAACGCGAAAATATCGCCGATCTGGCCGTCTATCTTGACCGTCCGGATTACACTGCCGGACCGGACGTCGACGACCCGGGCGGTAATCCGAATCGCCTCCCCGAGACGTTGATATCCGCCACTCACAAGCCAGCGGGCACGCAGCTGATGACCAACGTCTATCGACACCCGCTCGTCGACCCGACCGGTGTCGGTCGAGCCGAGGTCTCGGAGCGCGTCGAACACACGTTCACGTCCGAGCACCGTCAAGCCTCGCACGGTCTTTAGGTCCGCGGTCACCGTCTCGGCGATTCCCGAGCCGATCCAATCGTCCCCTGGCTCTCTCGTGATGTTCGAAAAGGGCAGCACCGCCAATACATTCTTCGCGGTTGGAGCGCCGGCGGCGGCAGTGGCCGCGGACGATCCGTCCACCGGGGAGATTTGACTCTCGACCTCGAGGTCCTTCCGCAACCGCTTGAGATCGACCATCAGCTCGCGGGCGCTCTGATATCGCTCGTCGGGCGCCTTGTCGAGCAACTTGCGGATCATATCGACCAGCCGGATCGGAACGCCGTGGCTGATACGGGTGAGTGACGGCGGTTCGTGCCGGATGACCTGGTCGAGGACCGCGCCAAACGTGTCGCCAAAAAACGGTAGCTGTGAGCTCAAGGCCTCATACATGACGACCCCCAGCGAAAAGAGATCCGAGCGATGGTCGACGGTCTTGCCAGGGCCTGCTCCGGGGACATATATGAGACCGTGCCAAGGACCGCGCCGGCCTGGGTTTCGGCGAGCGTTGGCTGGCTGTCAACCTCGGCGTTGGGGCCGGTGGTTTTGGCGAGACCAAAATCCAGGATCTTCACGCGACCGCGGGGACCGATGATGAGGTTCGCGCTCTTGATGTCGCGGTGGATGATGCCCCGCGTATGCGCCTCGTCGAGTGCGTCGGCGATTTGACCCGCCATCCGCACCACGGTCGGTGCGTTCAGGGGCCCTCGGGCCAGCCGGCCTGACGAGGGCTCGCCTTCGACCAGCTCCATCACAATGAAGAGATCGCGGCCGTCTTCAGCGATATCGAACGTGGTCGCGATCGATGGCGATCTGAGGACGGAGGCGGCTCGGGCTTCTTGCAGGAGGTGCGCGCGACGGTCGGGATCATTTCGGTGCTCGGGTGAGATGAACATGTTACCCTACGCCCTTCTTTGCCCCTCTGTTTTCGAGAGGCGTGCCAGGACGATTGAAAGACGATGGCTGATTCGACGGTAGTAGACCCGACCGCTCATTTTGAAGAGCTACGCCGCAAGAGCGGCTTGATCCTGGCTCCTCTCGTCTTCTTTGCGGTGCTCCTTCTTCCGTCCTCGACGCTGTCGCCGGAAGCGCATCGTCTGGCCGCGGTGGTTGCGGTCGTCATCACGCTCTGGGTCACAGAGGCGCTTCCGCTGGCGGTCACCGCACTGCTCGGTCCGGTCTTGGCGGTCATGCTTCAGGTCGCGCCGGTGCGGACAGCGTTCGCGCCAATGGCCAACCCGTTGATCTTCCTATTTATCGGGAGCTTTATCCTCGCCCAGGGCTTGTTTGTCCACCGCGTGAACGAACGTATCGCGTATGGCGTGCTGTCGTGGAAGATCATCGGTGCCCGGCCCACCAGAATTCTGATCGCCTACGGCGCCCTCGCGGCGTTCTTGTCTGCCTGGATGAGTAATACCGCGACGGCGGCGATGCTCGTGCCGATCGGTATGTCGCTCGTGGCCTTCATGGAATCTGAAGGCAAGCTGAATCGCTCTTTTGGCACGGCGCTCATGCTTATGACGGCCTACGGGTGCTCGCGAGGCGGCATGGCCACGCCCGTAGGGACTCCGCCCAACCTGATTGCGATTGGCCTCCTGGATGACCTCCTGGACGTCCGTATCGGGTTTGTCGAGTGGATGCTGATGGCCGGACCGGTCGCCATCGTGACCATGGGGATCGCGATGGTGTATCTCCGATGGGTTGCCGGGAGTTACCCGGCCGAAATCGCGGGCGCCGACGAGATTATCGCGACCCGAAAAAAGGCCCTGGGGGCCTGGTCGCGGGGCGAGCAAAACGCCGTTATTGCGTTCGGAGTGACCGTGTGTTTGTGGGTCGGTCCCGGACTGCTCCCATTGGTGCTCGGTCGGGACCACCCGCTGTCGAGCACAGTGCTGGCCAGCATGCCCGAGGCCGTCGCGGCGTTGACGGGAGCCATCCTGCTGTTTCTCTTGCCGATCAGCAGCACCCAGCGGACGACTATTACCTGGAAGCAAGCGGCGGAAATCGACTGGGGCACAATTCTGTTGTTTGGCGGGGGGCTGTCGCTGGGAGCGCTTTCCGCGTCAACTGGTCTCGCCGAGTTTGTCGGGCAGGGGATTACCGGGTTGCTCCCGACGGACAATGTGATACCCCTGACCTTCGCCGCGACCCTGTTCACCGTCATCCTGTCCGAAACCATGTCAAACACGGCCGCGACCAACATCGCTATCCCGATCGTCATCTCGATCGCGCAAGCCGCCAATGTCGACCCGATCATACCGACGGTCTCGGCCGCGTTGGCCGCTTCGATGGCGGTCGTGTTGCCCGTGTCGACGCCGCCCAATGCGATCGTCTACGCGTCCGGACGGGTGCCGATTACCGACATGATTAAATACGGTCTGCTCATGGACGCGATCGCCGTCATCGTCGTGCCGACGATGGTGCTGATTCTTCTGTAGGGTTCCTGCCCCCCACCGAGTCTCACACCCTTGAGCGGAGCGCCCGCATGGGGTCGGTGGCTCGCTATCGCAGCCGACTCGTGGTCAGGCCCATGGTCGACCGTTCCACCTGGGGTCGGGCGGGGTGTTTGCAACCGAGCCTCTATCTGGGCGCGATGCTCCGGATGGGTGCGACGCTCCGGCGCGGTTTGGAGCGACTGACCGCGGATTGTTTCGGGATTGAAATGCTCGCTCGGGAGCGACCGACACAAGATCAGGGTCGACGAATGCTTGCAGGATTATGTTGCCGCAGATGGCGGCAGAGGCGGGGAGCGTCCACCGCGTCATCGGCGGGCATTGACCGCCGGCGACAGGGACCGGACGAACGAGAAGCTCCCACGCCCGGCCAGCCCGGTAACGCCGGTCTGACTCGGGCGTGGTCGGCGGGGTGCTACTGCTGTTCGTCGATGATGATTTCTTGCAGGGCGTCTTCGTCGGTGGGGAGCTCGGCGTCACCACTTGGGATGTCGTTCCGAGACAACATGTAGGCCACGATGTCGACATATCCCTGGGGGCTGAGACTGGCCGGCGCACCTTGGGGCATCGTTGTGCGGATAGCCATATACATGTCACCAACCGACAGGTCGGTCCAGCGGAATGAGAACGGGACGCCCACCAGAGGGGGGGCAATGCCGTCGCCGAGCATGTCGTCGAGATGACACGCGGCGCATTCTTGCATGTAGGTTGTCCCGCCCCGTTCGGCCTGCTCATCCGTATAGACGCCGTCCCATATGGACGCTTCGTCCTGGGCGGCACGAGCGCTCTGGCCGGTCACGGCGAACAACGCGGTCGCCACCAACGCCGATGCGAGTACGCCACCCACCGTGTATCGGTATGAACGTGTCATTTTTTGAGTAATGTGAGCCATCTTGCGTTCTGTCCCTCCGTCGCTTCCATTATGGATTATCACTATATCATCCCATGATTGGCGGTCCTGGCGCTGTGGCGAGCCGCCGCGCCGTTAGAGTCCCCGACCCAGAACGACCATGCCGACGATACCAACACGCACCCAGTGTCGATTGGTCGCGGCGCCGGCTTACCAGAGATCGGGAAGCAGCCGTTCGCGGCCCGGAGCGAGTTGCACATCGAAGGTTTTCAAAGTCAGATTTACAAAGTTGTAGTGACCGATCAGCCCTACCAGGTCCATGAGGCCGCGTGCTCCAAATAGCGTCTGCGCCTGTCCAAACGTCTCGGTCGATACGTTTTCATTGTTGATGACTTCGCGGACCAACTGGATGATCGTGCGTTCGGTCTCGCCCAGTCCGGTGACCTCATCACCTGCGGTGAGGTCGGCCCGGGTTTTCACCAGGTCGATGATCTCTTGCTCGAGGCCCGCGCGGAGTCCGAGGGGCTCGTGAGCACTCCACTCGTACTGGCTACGCACCTCGCGCGCCGTCGCCAGAATAGCGAGTTCTGTCAGACGCTGGTCAAACTGGGTGCCGAAACGAACGTGCGTGCTGCCTGGGAAGTAGTGTTCCGCAAGTTGCGGACTATAGAGCCACATGGCGATCGGACCACGCGGCCCGCTCGCGTAACGGCTGTCAGGATGAATGACCGTGTCGTAGGCCCGTTGACCCTCCGCGTCCAGGTTTTCGCGTTGGGGAAGCGGCAGTCGTGCCCACGAGTCCGTCTGGATATCAGAGGGGATGTCGGCCTCTGTCACCACGGTCGATGACGGTTCTTGCCCGACGATTGGCGTCGGTAACCCCGCGAACAGGGACACGAGCGCAACAGAGATTCCAAGGGTTCGGATAGTCATCGGTGAGGCTCCTTACTCATACGGATTGGACGCCAGCGTCCACCAATCGAGCGTTTCCCTGCATGTACAGAAGCGACCTAGATGGCAGAGTGCAACTCGGTCGGCCGCGAACGCCATCGGCTCGACGGATACGTCAAGGCGTCCGACGCCGAGTGTCCAGTGAGGATCGAACCGGTCGTAGGCCGACCGCTCGCGAAACCGGCGGACCCATTCGAGATCAGATGGACGGGCTGGCTCTCCGCTATCGACGAAGGCGTCATAGCTATCCCAGCTGCCGTCGGGTGGGAGGGTGACGGCGAAGGGATCGAGACGTCTCGCGAGTTGTCGATGGAGCAGGTCGAGCGCCGGGGAAGGCGCGACGCCCAGGGTAGAGACCGCCGGTTCATGGGTTGTCGAGGTCGTATGCAATGCCAGCGCACGTTGAGTTCCGAGCACGTCCTCTATGGCGGTGGCCATTTCCTCCAGCCGGTCTCTGGGCACAAGAAGCTGGACCAGTGTGACGTGTGGGAGGTGTGTCTCGTCAAATCGGAATCCCTCCGGCGGTGGCGCGAGATGGGTGTTGAGGGCACGGAGGTGTTGGTCCAACGCCGGAGGCGGGATGAGCACCACATCGATCGCCACGGCGTCTGACGAGCCGTGGCTCACGCCTGTCGGTCTCCTTCGCCCTCTTGACAAAACGAGCGTAACGCTTCTTCGAGGCGGTCGGTGTCCGACTCGGTCCCGACGGTCACGCGCAACTTATCGGAGAGACCTGGCGTGTCGAAATAGCGACAGAGGATACCGGCTGTCTTCAGATAACGATAGAGCGTGCCGGCGTCCCCCCTCGGCGGCCGGACCAGCAGGAAGTTCGCTGCACTGGGCCACACTGCAAAGCCAAGACCGGCGAACAGGGCGACGAGGCGTCCACGGGTCGCGCACACGCGTCCGACTATCTCTGCCGTGTAGCGAGCGTCCCGCAGAGCGGCTGCGCCGACCTGACAGGCGACCGCGTCCACGTTGTAGCTGTCTTTCACTTTGGTGAGCCCTGTCACCAGGTTCGGCGAACCGATGCCAAACCCCAATCGGAGTCCGGCGAGCGAATGGCTCTTCGACAGGGTACGGAGGACCATGACGTGGTCAAACCGTGTGGTCAGTTCGAGGGCGTTTTCTGTCGCGAACTCGGTATACGCCTCGTCGATCACCAGGACGCCGGTCACGCGGCCGGCGAGATCGGACAGCGCTTCGATCGGGGTCAGCGTGCCTGACGGGCTGTTCGGATTGGCGACAAGTGTGAGGGCAGCGCGGGTAGCCGCCAGGGCTTCGATCGGAAGCGCAAACGACTCGCCGTATGGAATCTCGTGAACCTGAGCATCCTGGATCTCGGCAAGAGTCCGATACAACACGTAGGTCGGCACCGGATACGCGACCGCTCGCTCCTTGTCGCTGACGGCGCGCATGAGCATCGTGAGGATGTCGTCGCTCCCGTTTCCGACAACGATGCGGGCGATGTCCAGACCGAGGACATCGGCCACCGCGAGTCGAAACTCGTCCGCGTGTGGATGGGGATATCGGCGCAGCTGGTCATCGTCTATCTCCCGGAGCGCCGCCATCGCGGCCGGGCTGGGAGGATAGGGGTTCTCGTTTGTGTTCAGCTTGACGATGCCGGCGCTCCGCGCCGGTTGCTCTCCCGGCGCATACGCATGCAACGCATCGACCGCTGGTCTGAAAAGCGACATCAGAGAAGAGCCATTGTAGACTGGCGACCAACCGGTCATGGGGCGACCCCCGCCGAACGCCGTCGCCTGCGCCATCGTTTCTACACCGTATGAGCGAATATCTTGACGTCCTCCTCGCGACGTGGCCCTTGTGGGCTCTGCTCGTTGCGCTCGCGGTGAGTATCTTCGCTCTGGGAAAGGGCGCGGATGTCCTCGTAAAGGACGCGGTCGCGATCTCTCTACAATGGGGCGTCCCCAGCGTAGTCGTCGGAGCGACGATCGTGAGCCTTGGCACGACAACGCCAGAGGCTGTGGTGTCGGTAATTGCCGCCGTGCAGGGACGTTCCGAGCTCGCGTTGGGCAATGCGGTCGGTTCTATCATCTGTGACACCGGTCTTATCCTTGGTATCGCGTGTCTTATCTCGCCGCTGCCTTTTGACCGCGCAGTCGTGAGCCGTCAGGGTTGGTTGCAGCTTGCTGGCGGTTTCTTGCTGGTCTTGGCGTGTGTGCCGTGGGGCCAGCCATTTTCCGCAACGACTGAAGGGGGCGTGCTTCCCCAATTTGCAGGGTGGCTATTTCTCACACTGTTGGCGGTGTATCTCCGCTGGTCGATTCAGCTTGCCCGCGACGCCCCCGCGGAGAAGGAATTGGCAGACCACGATGTCCCCGCACCTCACCTACGGACGACCCTCAGTATCGTGGCGGCGATTCTGGTTGTCGTCGTGTCATCGTCATTTCTCATAGCTTCGGCGACCGAAATGGCCGTGCGATTCAACGTGCCGTCAAGCGTGATCGCGGCGACTCTCGTGGCCTTTGGAACATCTCTGCCAGAGCTCGTGGTCGTGGTGACGGCTACGCTCAAAGGGCAAAGTGGGTTGGCTATTGGCAACATCATCGGCGCCGACATCCTGAATGTGTTGTTTGTCGCCGGGGCCGCCGCCGCGGTGACGCCAGCCGGGCTCATCGCGGCCCCCAATTTCTTTCTTCTCCAGTTCCCCGCGATGCTCTTCATTTTGATGCTCTTCCGGATTGGCACCCTGACCGCCCCCACGAGCACGCTCGGTCGAACCTTTGGAGTCGTGCTGCTCGGTGCGTATCTCTTCGTGACCGTGACCAGCTACATGTTGTCGTAGCTATCGTGCTCAAGCCGCTGGTCTAGCTAGCGCTGGTCTAGTACTGGCCGGGTATCGCCTTGTGAGATCGTCAAGAACGTTCGGAAAAACGCGAATTTCTGGAAGAGCACAAAAGCGCTCGTGAAGCCGGTGAAAGTTCGTGTTGTCCCGACGTTGTCGAAAACTTCAGCGAAACCGACGAGTGATCTAACAAAGCTTTTAGTGAACTATCACAAGACGCGTGGCGCACTCTCCGGCGGGCCTGCTCTCGCCGGCGCCGTTGCACGTCGCGCAGGTCTACCCGATATGTTCCGCTATCTGATCGACTGTCCACGAGGGTTGTCCAGAGGGTCATGGTTCGATAGCGCTGGGGCATGACACGACGAGGTGCAACCTTCCCCCAAATCCGCCACGCTGCTCGAACTGGTCTCGTCCTGGCCAGCGTGCTCGCCGCCGGCGTGACGGTTAGTGTGGCCCAAGAGATTCCTTCTGCCGCCCAGCCAGATTGGGCGGCCTATATCGCCGACACTGAGCAACAGCGTATCGAGGACGTCGCCCCCGGTGCGCCGTTTCTCTCACTCGACACGAGTGAAGTCGAGGACATACGCCATTGTCGCGCGGTCGTGTATACCGGCGAGGTGTGCACTGCGTCGCTAAAAGATACGGATCGGAGTCGATCACTAATGGATGTCGAGGACGCGCTCGTCCACCATTGGTACGCCACCGCCGTCGTGCCGGCCACGACGCTCTCCGACACGCTCGATTTCGTGGAGGCTTACGAGCTCTATCCTCAGCACTTTGACGAGGTCAATAGCGTTGATGTCCTGGAGAGGGGACCAGCGTCCCTTCGGGCCAGGCTGCGGATAACCCGGAAGAAGGTTCTCACGGTTCACTACAACCTCGACCAACACGCGGTGTTCACTCGTCACTCTGACACACGGGCTTCGGCTCGTATTGTGACCACGCGTATTCGAGAGTTGGATGACGTAGGCCGCCCCGAAGAACGAGAGAAGCCGTTTGGCGACGACCGAGGATTCTTATGGGCTCTTAAGGCCTATTGGAGATACGAAGAAGTCGACGCGGGCGTGATCCTCGAAGCCGAGGTCGTAAGGCTTAGCCGTAGAGTGCCCTGGGCCTTGCGATGAATGGTTGGCCCGTTTGTGGATTCGGTGCCCCGAGAGTCATTGGAAGCGACGTTTGGAGGTATTCGCGCAGCCGTCTGGGCTCCTTGACGGCATGAGCTGTGCTAATTGACGGCGGTTAGTCCGTCATATAGAGTCGCTAGGATAAGTCTCGCCGTAGAAAGGTATACAGACACTCACCAATGGCAATAAATATTCATACCCCAATTAAAGATGCGCTTGCGGAGCTCCGAGCGGAGCGCGACAAACTTGACCGTCAAATTGACGCCCTCGAGGGCGTGCTTGTCGCTCTAGGCGTGGACAGCGCACCTCGACGCCGCCGCGTAGCAAAGCCAGGACCAGTGGCTGGGAAAAAGACACGGAAGCCTCGGCAGCCATTGACCTCAGCGCAGCGCAAAGCTATTAGCGTTCGCATGAAATCCGCCTGGGCAAGACGTCGGCGAGCAAACGCCTGACCCTACTGTCCACGCGTTCGAACTACCCCCTGCTTGCGAATACGAGGTCTCGCACGGGGGGTATTCTCCTTCCCCTCGTCACGCCTTACCCGCCGAGCGCCCGGCGCCTCTACTTATGCAACGTGGCATTGACGCGACCGTCCACTAGTCCCTTACCGCGGTCGGGTCACCTGGCCATTCGCGGTGCTCGGTCTGATCTGACATGCAAAGTCGCTTGGTTAGCAGTCCGTGGTGAAAGCCCCGCGTGGCACCGAGACCGTCGCGGGGCCGGCCGGACAAGGCGAGAAGAGGGAAAATACGGGGAGTATTGACCGATGAACAACGC
>Ga0310121_10001066_pt1 | contig 28916 bp, 26 predicted proteins | sample CB27_Tmax_986_MG_FD_203504 | JGI IMG/M metagenome (GOLD analysis project Ga0310121, IMG submission 203504) | Marine microbial communities from Western Arctic Ocean, Canada - CB27_Tmax_986 | ecosystem: Environmental > Aquatic > Marine > Oceanic | place: Canada: Western Arctic Ocean | collected... | reverse complement strand
GCTCGCCTTTGTCGTGGACTCGTTCTTTCTGCTTCCGCTTTTTGCTTGAGTTCTTCTTCACTTTCTTGAAAGACGTCAAGCAGTTTGACAAAGGCGACCGGTGCGATACCGATTATCGCTTTGAACTCTTGCTCTCTCATTGCCAGGATTTCATTCACATCCGTGATTGTTTTGAGTTGTTCCATCAGTCCTGCCATTTGATTTTCTCCTTTGATTTTGAGATTTCTTGCTGCCGCTTACGTTATTCTATCCGATTTCTTATTTCGCACCAAGTCTAATGGGTTCAGCAAGTCATCTCGATTTGGAGTAGTGGTTGCTTAGAATTCCGTAGACTTTCGCAGGGCGGCGTTAGAACCTCTGTGCCTGGCAAGTGCCAATTGATCAGACGTAGACCTACTATCATCTACGAGAGAAGTCTATAAAAGGACACAAATGGACACATTTTATAGAACTGATTACAACCCATACCAGTCTATTGTTTAGGAAGTTTAGGCTTAGAATAGGCAAGCCACGATGACAACACCTTCAATTTCGACCCTTGATCACACCCGCTCTTCTGCCAAAATGGCGGAAGCCCGCCTGGTCACACCAGGCGGTATCAATACTTCGATTCGCAAGATTCCTATCGATATCGTCTTCGAGCGCGCGGAGGGCGCGTACCTATGGGATGTAGACGGCAATCGCTATCTGGACTACCACGCGGCTTTCGGACCGCCCATCCTCGGCCATTCCCACCCGGCAGTCAATGCGGCAGTCATTGATGCTATCCAGAGGTTGGACCTGACTGGCAGCGGCACCAGTCAGTATGAGATCGATGTCGCACGCAAGATCGTCGAGCACGTGCCCAGCGCCGAGCTGGTACATCTCTGCAATACCGGCTCCGAAGCGACCTACCACGCGCTGCGTCTGGCTCGAGCCCACACGGGCCGCCATAAACTGGTCAAGTTCCAGGGAACCTATCATGGCTCGCATGATTATTTGCTGATGAATATCCTCAGCCCGGCAGAGAAGATCGGACAAAAAGACCCGGCATCCACGGGGATGTTGCCAGCGGCCATCGAAAACACGACTGTCCTCGATTTCAACGACCTGGATGCGGTAGAGCGGGAACTGCGCACACGCGCCTACGCTGCCATTATCTTAGAACCGATCCCCCACAATATGGGCTGTGTCCTGCCCACCCAGGCCTTTGCCAAAGGGTTGCAACAGATATGTGATGCGACTGGAACAGTACTGATTTTTGACGAAGTGATTACCGGTTTCCGTCACGGATTAGGTGGCTATCAGGAGAAGCTGGGCGTGACCCCCGATCTGACCAGTCTGGCCAAAGCCATGGCCAACGGCTATCCCTGTGCCGCTATCGCCGGCAAGCGCGAACTGATGATGCAGTTCGCCACGGCCGGTGGTCCGGTCTTCTTTGCCGGTACATACAACGGCCATCCTGTAGGCGCGGCCGCGGCTATTGCCACAATCGCTGCGTTAGAAGACGGTGCGGTCTACACGCATATCTTTGACCTCGGCGACTATGTACGAGACGGGTTGGCTGAGATTGGAGCGCGGCTGGGTCTGCCGTTGACAGTCACAGGCTATGGTTCGGTCTTTGTGCCCTATTTTATGGATCCGGAAGCAGGTCTGCCACAGAACTATACGGATCTCCTCCGCAACGACAATGAAAAGGACCAGGCCTTCCGCTTGGGGATGGTAGAACGAGGCATATTTATGTGTCCGCTGGCCATGAAACGCAACCACATCAGCGCCGCCCACAGCAAAGCGGACGTCGATCATACGCTGGAAGTTGCCGAAGACGTATTACGTGGGATAAAGAGCTCCGCATGATCACAAATGTTAACACCAAAGGATTCGACCGTCCCTTTCCTGCCCTGACCCCCGCACAGCGTTATCATCTCGACGTCAACGGCTATGTCATCGTCGAGAACACACTGACTGAGGAGGAGGTGGGTGCGTTGCTGAACGCTCTGCAAAAGCTCAAACGCGATTTCGAAGCTACAGGCGATCCGGCCAATGCGCTGGTGCGCAACTGTCGCGTCTCCCGCTATGAATCCCATCACATCCACTTTGCCCACATACTGGAGACCGACCCGGCCATCCTCGACTACTTGGCGCACCCCCGATTGGTGGGCATGGCCGAAGAGTTGGTCGGCGGAACCGTGCGGCTGGAGGAATCCGAGGCCATCATCAACACGCGCCAGCCGAATTTTGACCCGGATGCGCGGCCCACCTATGGCTTCCACACGGGGACTCGTCCTCCACACGGCACATACACGGAGAACGGCCTCTACCACTGCAATTTTGTAAAAACCCTGACCAACCTAACTGAGTTGGGGCCTGACAATGGCGGCACTGTGGTCATCGCCGGCAGCCACAAAGTGCAATGCTCTCAAGATGATATTATTGCCTGCGCCTCCGCAGACCCGTCGCTGATCCACCAGGTCATCGCACCAGCAGGATCGACTTTGCTCTTTGGCGAGTCGCTAATCCACGCCACCGGTACCCTGCGCAGCGACCGCGAGCGGGTGATCATCATCGGCGGCTATACGCCTACTATGTTCCAGGCCTGGAATGGCGAGGAACCGAGCGCAACCTTTGTCGAACAGGCACCGGAAGCACTGAAAGCCTTGCTATCGGGCAACGAAAAGTGGCACTGGCAGCGGCGATTGCGCAGATTGGATATGACGGCAGAGAAAGTAAAAACCCATGAGAATCGAATCCGTTGATCTTTTCTATCTGTCCATGCCGGAGGTGCTTGACATTGCCGACGGTAGCCAGGATGCTGTGTTGGTACGGGTGGTCGCGGGCGGCTACGAAGGGTGGGGCGAATCTGAGTCCTCTCCGTTGCCGTCCCTTGCTGGCTGGATCGCGCCCATGTCCCACAGCATCTGCAAGCCAGTCCAAGCATCGGTGATCGGACAGCGATTGGATGATGTAGCCGATATCTACCGCATCGGTGATCTGGTGCGAAACCAGAGTATGGATCTTCTCCAAGCCGATCACATTCTCTCCGGTATCGACATGGCGCTGTGGGATCTGCTGGGTCATAGACTCAGCGAACCGGCCTGGAAGCTGTTAAACTACGAACGGGCCTATGCCAAACTTCCCTATGCCTCCATGCTCTTTGGCGACACACCTCAGGAGACACTGGATAAGGGAAGGCAGGCACGCGCCCAGGGCTTCCGGGCAGCGAAGTTTGGTTGGGGGCCTATCGGTCTCGGCAGCGCGCAGGACGACGCTGATCATTTCGTGGCCGCGCGCGAGGGGCTGGGCGATGACGGCGCGCTGCTCATCGATGTCGGCACGGTCTGGCGCGATGATGTGGACGCGGCAGCCCAACGCCTGCCGGCCCTGGAAGCCTGTCGCGCAACCTGGCTGGAAGAGCCGTTTGTCTCGGGCGCGTTGTCAGCCTATCACGCCCTGGCCCAGCGCTGTGAGGGCGTCAAGCTCGCAGGGGGGGAAGGCAGCCATAATTTTTACATGGCCCAACATATGATCGACTACGCTGGGATCGGCTTCATCCAAATCGATGCCGGCCGCATCGGCGGATTGAGCGTGGCCAAGCAGGTAGCGGACTATGCCCACCAGCGCGGCGTTACCTATGTGAACCACACCTTTACCTCCCATCTGGCCCTTAGCGCGTCGCTCCAACCCTTTGCCGGCTTGAAAGACGACGCGATCTGCGAGTATCCGGTGGAGCTCAAGTCGCTAGCGGTGGATATGACCGAGAACCACCTTACCCGGGATCAGGACGGCTATGTCCACGTTCCCGAAGCGCCCGGTCTGGGCGTGACTGTCAATCGAGCCGGGTTGCGCGACTACCTGATCGACGTGGAAATTCGCGTCGGAGATAAGGTGCTCTATCGCACACCAGAACTCTGAACTGCTCTTGGCGGCCCAATCGATGACCGAGGCCAGAAAATCGAACCATCGTTCTACCCAGTGAGGCGAGGCCACGCCTAGAGATCGAGGCAGATAGTCAACGCTGGAAGCTCTCTTGGCCGACGGCTTCAAATTCCTCCTACATGGGTTTCCTGTAAAGGGCTACGATCATGACGCTCTATATTGCCGCGTACGATACGGAAACGCCTGCATGTCTGGAAGCATGTCGCAGAATCGTAGACGCGCATGAGCGCCATCAGATGCCGGCTACGTTCTTCATTACCGGCCAGACCCTAGAGGCGCAGCGCGCCGAGTATCGAGCCCTCCTCGATCATCCCCTATTCGAGATTGCTTCCCACACCTACTCCCACAAGATGTTGCGCGATCATCCTTTCTGTGGACCCGCAGCTTCGCGGGCAGATATCCGCACAGATATCTTGCGCGCCAAGGAGCTGATCGAGGATACGTTCCAACGCCCGTGTCGCGGGCTGCGACCGGGGTGTAGTTTCGCCAACGGGTTGATGGGGGACACGGCTGTACTCAGCCTGGTGCACGAGGCTGGCCATGAGTACGTCAGCAGTCTATTGTGGGGGCCGGACTACACGCTACCCGCACTGCTCAACCAGCCCTTCCGCTACACAGAGGACGGCTTTGATCAACTCTGGGAACTGCCAGGCCACGGCTGGCATGAAAACCTCCTAAAAGATAACAACCACTGGGGTGCGCGCCGCCTTACGCTCTGGCCGCCACCCATGCCAGAGGCTATCCCATCGACATTCATCAAAGGTCCTGACGACGAGTTCTCGATCAACCGCGTCTTTATTGACCGGGCAGCGGACGACGGGCTTGCATCCGTCTCTCTCATCTGGCACCCCTGGTCCCTGCATGCATTTGATCCGTCGATGGATATGCTAAATCTAACATTCACCCATGTGCGGGAACGCGGTCTGAAGGTAGGAACCTATGCCGACTTACGCGACCGCTGCACGCTGGAAACAGGCCGGTAAGGTGGCTGCGCCAGGAGTTCGCATGGCTTCCCGGTAGATGTCTGCCTCCGAAACCAAAAGGGAGATTCCGCCAATATCTGAAGCCAGTATAGATAGCGGGATAAGGGCCGAACGACGAAGCTGTCTGTGAATTCGCTGGCAACTGCTACCTGCCCGAAAGCCCGAAAAACCGTGGTTGCAGGGGCAGAGTCCTCTGTTATACTTTCCTATAAGTCTCTTTCAAGAAAATAAGTATCCAAAAGTCCCCGGCACTTCACGAACGACAACGGCGTGGTTGTGGAGTACCGGATCGCTTGCATGACAAGTGCCGGGGATTTTCCTTGGATATTTTATTATTTTAAGTATCCTTAGTCTGAGCTTATATCCCTACTATCAGGGAAGAGGGACAAATAACTTCATTTGTCTTCATTTGTCTTTAATTTCGTCCCTCTTTAGCATAAGCCGCCATTGCCCTGTCCAGAAAGGCCCGCAATAGGCCCGCCCGCTGTAGATCGTTCGCATCCATTCCCCGCGGGCTGGAAAGCCCCATAGCGCCCGATAGAACGCCCATCAGCCGCCCGGCTTGCCCAGCCCGATCCGCCCACACAATCACCCGGCTATAGGCCCGGATCGCCCGGATCGCCCGGTCTGGCAAATGTGCCGATTCACTGCCCAGAGAAAGAGCGTCAACGCTGCCCAAGGTAGCCGCCCAAACTGACATAGCGTTGATCTCCCCTTCGCAGAGTACTAGCGCCCGCCCATCACCCGGCCCGGCTAACATAGGCCCGCCAAACAACCGGCCCGCAAAGCCGCTGCCCGCTTGCGCCGTCTGCTTTTCGGTGCGCTCTTTGCCCCGATCGTCTGTGTATCTCTGGACAATCAGAAAACGGTAGCGGATAGCCACGATCCGCCCGTCAGAGAGCGCCCACGGGATAGCGATAGCCGCCGCCCGCTGCTTTCCCCGCGTTCCTGGTAGCGGAGCATCGGCCCGAAAGCCCAGCCCGTAGGTTTCCCAGACGGTAGGCCCGATCCCACGCCCTGACAGATAGGCCCGGCCCGGCTCACCCTCTGGGCTGTCCAAAAGAGCTACAGCCGCCCTTTCTGCCATTGACCGCGCTAACCCCTGGTCTACTAGCTTTCTCTCAGTAGCAGCCCGCTGTGCAGGTCTGGCGCGCTTCTGGCTTGCCAGTTCAGGCAACGCCCCGCCCAACGCCGCGCACGCTTCCCGAAAGCCCAGGCCCGCGGCCCACTGGACGAACGCGATAGCGTCCCCGCGTTCCGGGTGGCACTGCCTACAGAAGAACCATTTTGCTTTGCAGTGGAAACGGTCATCACCCCCGCACTTTGGACACGGCCCGGCCCATTCCCCCGCGCTTTCTCTGTGCAATTCGGTATAGCGCTCGGCCACTTCTGTAAGGTCAACGTTTAATTTTATCTGTTCAATGTCTATCTTTGAATCTTTCATTTTTCCCCCATCATCACAAGTGTTATAGTGTTACCCCCCTTAAAGGGGGGGGTAACATTGTAACACTCTACTGTGAATGTATTTGGCGAGAGTGTTACGCGGGGACACGTAACACTCTATAACACTGTAACACTCTGGTTTTTCTCCCTACAGAATCTAACTTATAACAGGAAAGAAACCGCCCTGAAAAACCCTGAAAAGAGTGTTACGCGGCTCCTGTAACACTCTACCCCTGAAAAGCCCTGTGTCATTTCGCAAAGAGTGTTACGCGGCCCCCCGTAACACTCTACCCCCCGCGTAACACTCTTTGCGGGTTTTTCGCTATTCCTGGCACTCTGCGATCCTGTACAAAATGGCCCGTTGTTTCCCCGGTTCTTCGGTCAATTTGCCATCACTGACCATCTGGGAAATGATGGAACGAACACGGTTGACCCCCGGCTTTTTACCCATCAACGCCATATCGGGATGATCTGAAACCCGGTCAACAATTGTGCCCTGCTTAAGTTGCGGGTATCCGGCCTCGGTCGAGTCTTTCAGTACGTCAAGAATCATCCCAGCGATTACCCGATCTTCTTTGTCCTCTGCGGTTTCAATCTTCGCAGACCAAAAGCGCGCCGTTTCGAGATCGTGCGTTCCTGGCTTGTGCTGATAGGTGAATTGAGCGCCAAACGTGGGCACTTCGGCCCCGCGTTCTTTGGTGGCCATGATTGTTACGGTCGATTTGTCGGTGCGTTCAACCCATAGGGCAAGGTCTAGGGATGCTTCGATACTGGACGATCCCCGCATAGCATCACTAGATCGCCCGCTCCCGGCCCCGCCTTTCCGTTGGTGGTGAACCACAATGATCGCAGCGCTGGTCAAGTCCGCAATGTTTCGCAGGTTGCCCATAACGGTTTTCATATCGCCGCTGTTTTCGTCCGCGTCACCACTGATCAGCCCCAAGTTATCGACGATCACAAGCATGTAGCTCCTGGCTTGTATCAATTCCATAAGGGCTACAGCCCCGGCCCGTAATGCCCGCTGATCCAATTCTTCCCCGTTGTTTAGGCTCATATCTAGCCATGGTGTACCCATAGAAACGTAGTGGATCGGAGCATTTTCAGGGAGTCCGTGACCCTTGCCGATTGCGCTAAAACGTTCGTGCGTGCGTCGTCTGCCATTGTCATAATCGACCCACAAAACAGACGTTTGCACGGTCTGGAAAGAGCGCCCGCCCTGGCTCTCTACGGTAGGCAGAGGGGAAAGCCACGTCTTGCCTATCGCTACGCTTGCTGCCATATCAGCAAGTAGCATTGATTTCAGGCTTCCAGGTGCGCCAAACACTAGATTTAGGCTCGCTTCGTGAAAGACCCCATCCACGTAATACTTAAGCGGTTGCCGTTCCTGGTAGGCATCGGACAGGGTGAAGATTTGCCACATCCGGCCCAACTTTGGCCCGTTCTGGTCAACTGGTGGCCGCGGCGAGATCAGCGCTTCGCTGACAAGCTGATCAACGTCGGCAAACGTGACCCGCCCGTTATCGTTGCGTTTTTCGTCTGTCTGTGATACGATATTCATCGTAAATTCTCCTATGGGAATAGCCCGCCGCGCTTGATCCGCTCTCGTTTGGCGGGCTATTCTTGTTCTCCCCAGGACGCAAAAAAGCCGCCCCGTTCGATGATGAACGCTTGACGGCTTATGCTTGACATTTATACCAGATACGTGGTATAGTATTGTTGCATTTTCGGTATTGTGGTTCGGTCGCCAAACTAAATCCACAAGCCGTCAACTATGAAGTTTTGGAAGATCCGGGCTGCGAAGCCTGGATCTTCCGCGTTTACCGGCCACTACCCCCGGCCTGCTCGCATTCCTTTCAGCGCCTGTTCGCGCACGAATGCGGAGAGCGTAACGCCACGCGCAGCAGCAGCAGCCCGCAGCTTCTTTGCGGTGGGCGGATCAATCCGGATCAAAATCTGCTCAGATTTCAAACGATCAACCGGTATCGGTATTCGTCCAGTTGTTCCGTTTCGTTTTCGCTCGGTTGTCATTGCGCCGCCCTCCCATTCATCCGTTTGTGATATACGCGAACCTTAGCACGCTCGTTCGTCACTGTCAAGCCCGGTCACGCCCAAAAGTACCTCGCGGACGTGCGAGAGCACGAGAGCGCCGCCCTGGTAGCGGCACCTCAGCGCACCGGATAACCGTCCCCGTGCTGTACGAGAATCGTACCCCCGCCGTAGGTTCTGGGTAGCTCCTAGCGTAGACGCTCGCGGTATCCCTTTTCATTCAGCCCCCATTTTTGCCAGTATTCGACCTACTTTGGCCAGCGTCTTTTCCTATAGGCTAGATCTACCCTCGCTCCGGGAATTGCTGGGTTTTACGCAGTTTTGGACAATCGCAGACTAAAATCTGTGTACAAATCTTCTCTCCGACAGGCTACACATGCAATCACACTCAACTGAACCAGTGCCGCATGCGTCGGTGGGAGCTGAACTGCTACTCAAGCCTGCCGGCGACTGAAGCTCCTAGGCCAGTGCCCGTGATCTCCTGCAGATGGAAAGTTACTTGATTGCCCTCAAAGGTCAACTTTATCCGGTAGTTGTTGATATTGCCTATCTCGTCGAGGTGGACAGCAAAAACATCATCTGACTCCCACCATCCCTTGGCGGCTGCAGGTAGGCCAACCCGGCCGGGGCTGATGCGATAGACATTCCGGCCGGGGCTGAAGATGCGATAGACATTGTCCAACCCGGCCAGCCACTCTACCTGGTTACCATCAAGGAAGGTCACGCGGAGCAGTGCCTCCGCTTGCTCTTCAAAGGCCACGGAAACCGACTGCAGGCCAAGCAGATTGGCATCCAGTACATAGGTCTGCCCTGACACCCTCTTGGCTATCTCTGGCAAGGGAGGTACCGGTTTGGCTTGGGCCTGCGCCAGCCCGATCTGCTCTATCTTTGATTCCAGCAAGGCCACCCCTTCCGGATTGGCGGTTAGCGGAGTCGTGGATTCGGCTGCGGGGATGATATGGGTGGTCAGCAGTGTTTCCAGGACTCCAGACGGATCTCGTCCACCACCGCCGGTCGTGACCACAACCATCTCCTGCTCGGGTAGGACGAGGATTCTCTGCCCCCCCCGGCCATCAGCGAGATAAAAGGAGCCAGCCGAACTAATCCACCACAGATAGCCGAAGGAATCAACCAGAGAGAAGCCTGCGGGGAGGTGTGTTGCGGGGCTTGTTGCGGCCGTCACCCATGTGTCTGGCAACAGCTGTTGGCCATCCCACAGCCCTTTGTGCAAGTAGAGATAGCCCAGTTTAGCCATGTCGTGGAGCGTCACACGCAGATCGCCCCACCCGTGGTTGTTGCCCAGAGGGCCAGAGGGCCAGACGGCATCGGAGAAACCCAGGGGGCCAAAGAGGTGCTCCTGGGCGAAGGCCAGCGCACTCATCCCGCTGGTCTGTTGGATCATGGCGGAGAGGAGATGTACGTTGGGACTGCAGTAGACGTAGCGGGTTCCCGGCTCTGCTGCCATGGGCAGATCAAGCGTGAATTGGATCCGATCCGGACTGGCCTGCATCTGGAGCAGAGTGATCTCCGTCGGCTGGTAGATACACTCAAAGCCCGACGTCATGGTCAGAAGGTCTTCCAGTGTCATCGCTTCCTTGTTGGCATCGAGGTTGGCCGCGGTCCGTTCTGGAAAAAGCTCAAGAACCGGCTGTTGCACGCTTTCGATGTAGCCCTTGTCAATGGCGATGCCGATCAAGGTTGCCGTGAAACTCTTGGTAACAGAGGCAAGGTCGTGTACAGAACCACGGGCGAAAGGATAGAAGTAGGCGTCTGTCACAACATATCCGTTGCGAATGATCAGCAGACTGTGGATGTTGAAGGCATCCTGTTCCTGAAGGAAATCCAACATCGCTGTCAGTTGATTCGAGCCCACCCCCTGCTCCTCAGGGGTTGAGGTACGCCAGCCCTCCGTGGGCCAATAGGGAGGTGATTGCTGTGCTGCGTCATAGCTAGCCATCGTCGTGCCCTCCTGGTGTGGTAGATGGATGCAATTGACGGGGGAACGGTTTCATTGTCGCACAGATTGTCAATGGTGGACCGCTCTCTCGGTGTTTGGTCGAAATCCCCAAGTGGCCCTTGGGTACTCCCAACGGGAACGACGGATAATTCGATGATAGGCCGGTGGTTGACAGTTGAGGCGTGATTCGTAGGATAGGGGCATCGATAGGGTGCCACCATCCATGAACACGGATCATGCACTTATGGCTGATCAACTCATTACGGGCGATCGTGTGCTCCTCATTATCGTCCTCCTGCTATGGTTACCGACACTGTGGCGTCATGGTCGGAGGCGGTTCCGAAAGATTTGGCATCGAGCCAAAGAGCGCCTGCCCCGGCGCTGGAAACCCAAGACACCCCTGGATTGCCCCCACTGTTGTAGACAGATACAGCTCAAGTCCTATCCCATCAATCAGCGTGTGACCCCCTATTCTGAGCGCAAGAGCGGTCGGGGACGCAAGAAAGAGATTGAGGACGGAGGGCTACGCCTGTCCCCACCCAGGCTGCGAGTACTACGGCATCACGGCGGAAGACCTCCATGCTCTGGTCGGCAACGGCAAACGAGGCCAGAATGGCGACATCCAACATTTCCGCTGCCAGTGGTGTCGGCGGGACTTCTCTTGTCGGCGCAACACGCCTCTCTATTATTCTACAGAATAGCCGTTGTCGGCTTTTCCTTCTCTTGGACGGGCGGTAAGCGGATTGGGTCCGACGATTCGGGGGAGTCCGCTGGGGGCAGGATAGCACAAAAAACACCCGCCGACAAGCCCCAAAATCCGCCAACTTGCGCCCAATAATTATTATCGATACTGGAGACACATTATCAGGACTGCAACCTCCAAAACTCTGCGGGAATTTAAGGTTAGGATCACATTTTCACCCCGTCAGGCTTCTGGGCGGTGGGTTCTGCGGGGTGGGTGGGCAGTTTGGCCGTTGTCGGCGGGATTGGATACCTGCTCCCAACGACGCACCCCGGCCCGACTACTCCCCTCCGGTTTGCGGTACGTTTTCGGATGTGGCGGTCTGCCGGGTCCAGCCGGTCCAGCGACGCCACCCGGGCGCACCGTCATCGCGCCCGGAATGTGCGCCACACGTCGGGATGATCTCCGGCATAATCCGTCGCCTCTTTTAGCCGCTGGATGATAGTCCGCGAGTCCAGGTCATCGAACAGACTGCCATCATGCGCACCGGCCAGCAGAGCCAGGCCACGCGCCCCAGCGCCGCGCACCCATGCCCAACGTCTCTCCGGCGTTGCGTCTGGATGGCTGTAGGCCCGCACATTGCATCGCATACAGCCCTTTGGCCTCCAGTTCGGCCCTCTCTGCCAGCCAGCTATACGATGGCCGCTGACGCCTCACGCTGCGCCACAATAGGTCCAGTTCTAGCCGGTTCTGTGCCAACTGTGCTGATACTGGCCGTTCGGTCATTTTTATCGAAGTAAAATGAATTGATTTCCCACTTCGAAGCCAAAAACAGCATAATTTAGGGTGTGGTGTCCCACTTTTTCAATGAGGTTTCAAAAATGGGCGTTTTTCTACATCCGAATTACTGATCATTTTGACCTTTTGAGTTTTCATTTTGCGAAAGTGGGACAAGCATTGCAGTTTTGCCTCGTTTTAGGGGGTCAAGTGGGACGCCAATCTATTTTGCCTCAAAAAATTTGACTGAACGGCGAGCTGATAGCCTGGACAGGCTCGCATTCAGGGTCAGGTTTTCCCGTTGCAGGTCCTCGATTATCATTCCCAACAGGTCTGAGCCTTTGTAGCCATTGAGCACACGAGAAAGAATTGCCGTCATTGTCTGTCCTCCCCAAATACCGCGCCCTGGCAATCTCCAAATAGGAGATCAGCGCCATTTTCTTGAGTTCGTGGGTAAGGTCCATCTGCTTTTCGGTCAGGTCTGTAGCAGAATCGACGCGGTGACGTTCCAGGCCATTGCGACTGTACTCAAATTCGTCTCTGTTGTTGTGGTTGGTGCGCACAGGCCGTAAGGGGCAACTTTCCCGCTCAGATGCACATCGATCTACTGAGTGAACTGCAGGTGCTTCTCGCCGCGCATAGCTCGGTGATCCTGCTATCAGACACACGTTTCTTACGCTCTATTTCTTCGCGATCGGTTCTGTCCTTCTCCCAGACTGGGGGAGAAACTTGACCAAAAAGAGTACAAAAGAAGCGCAGGATGAAGGCGCAAAGCCGCGATAGAGTCAGAAGCGGATGGCGAAGAGGTCCGCCCTATAGAGGTCAAACCTGAGGCGGACCATTTGGCCGCGCAGGTGGCTCACGTCAGCGCTGCCGTTCCAGGTGAGGGGCGCGTCGATGTGACCCCCGGTAATCGGCTGGCAGTCGTCTAATGTGTGGCCCTTGATGGAGCGGATGAACTGGGTTTCACTGCCCACGTCGCCGGGGCTGGAGGAGAGGATCTGGCAGCGTAGGAAGCCCGAGTAGAGGGTGTGCATATTGACGTGGATGGCATCCGAGTGCAGCTCGAAGGGAATCGTCCAAAAAGTGCCCCGCTCCCGGCTAGAGAGGGAGACAAACCCATCCTCGCGCACAACCGTGCGCACGATCCCCGACTCGCTCTTTTTCCGCTCAACTGGCTCGTTGTGCAGCGTGCGGTTGACGCCAACATAGCTGGACCATTCCCCTTTGCCCGTGGGAACGACCCCGGCGCAGGCATAGACCGTCACATAAGGCCCTGTTGGGGAAGGCACGGAAGCGACCCAGGGCGTTTGCCCCAGAGGCTGGTGCCAGATCCGGCCGTCGCGGCTGGTGGCCAGGTGTACGTTCATTGTATCGGGCGTGCGCTCGTAGAGAGACAACCGCATCAGGTGCGCGTCCGTCGCCCCAGGCCAGCGCGAATAGCCGTTGCAGTAAATGTCCACATCGGGCGGATCGAGCGGGTTGTTTTCGAAAACCGGCTCGGAGGGCGGGAAGTAGCGAAAGTCAGCGGACTCGGCCCGGTTGACCCCGCGGCGCTGCGTCAGCCCACCTGTCTGGCGCGTGTAGAGGACGTACTTGCCCAGGTCTTGATCGTACAGCCCGATGTTCTGCGTGTCGGCGTGCTGGTGGTCCATCAGCGGCTCCGGCAGGGGCGTCCAATGCAGACCGTCTGGGGAGACGGCCCCCAGGATCTGGCGTTCGGTCTCGGTCCAGCGGCAACTGACCATCTTGTAGCGCTCGGATGCGGCAGCCACAGGATCGATGAAGACACCGTGGCCGTAATGGGAGATGTTTATCAGGTTGTTTTCGGTTGACCCGTTCCACTCTTTCAGACCGAGGGTGGGCTTTTCCCAGGTGACCCCATCGTCCGATTCGGCGTACCCGATCCCGCCGCCATTCTCGTACCAGCAGCGGAGGGTGCCGCCATCTTCCAAGAAGGTGGCATACGGTGAGATATAGTTTCCTTCCCAAGGCCGATCTGGTGCGATCACCAGGGTGGGATCGACCGTGGGTGCATGAACGCGAAGGCTGATACCCTGCGGTACACACCAGCCTTCAGTGATATCCCCGCCCCATTGGACGCCGTACCCCGGTTCGATGCCCATCCAATCGACGAACACCCATTTGCCGCGGCCAAGCCCATAGTTTTTCATGAATCGTCTCCTGTCTTGTGTGAAGGCTCCGTTGTGCGAACTCGTAAGGTAGAATCTTGGGTTCTTCAATAACGACAGACGTTGGATATCCGAATCTCGCCGATCTGACCGAAAAAGTTGCCGTCGTCTAAAAAGTTGAAAGCACCACCGTAACGCGCGTATCCGTTCAGGCGCGTGAAGACGCTGAACTGGGCGTCGTGGGTACGGTTATTGACCAGCCTGCGGCCGTCAGGACTGCGCATTTGCCAAATAAGCACGCCGTCCAAAAATAGCTGGTGGAGATCCCCGTCGGCCTGGTACTGCCAGGCTACGTGGTGCCACTCGGTGTCGACGATGCCCGCATCCGCCGCGCTGCCCACGATCCCTCGGGGACGCGTCCAAGGATGCAGATCTAGCAATGCCTGCTCAGGCTCCGCCCCTAGGAAGTGAACCCCGGGTGCCATGCTCCCGTTCGGGGCGTTGTGGTCGGACAAGTAGAGTTCCCACACGCCCCGTTCCGTGTTGTCGTAGGTGCCGCAGATGTGCCCAAAGTCGAATGGCTGGTGGTGCTCGTCTACCTTCTCCCCAAACGCGTGGAGCGGTCCACCCCGTCTGACCCAGGCCTCCACGGTCCATGTCGCTGTGCATGTGCGCAGGTCCAGCTTGTCACTTTGCTGGGGACCAACGAATCCGTGCTCGCCATGACCGGTATCCTGGGGAAAGCGACCCTTCCGTCCTGGCCACGCTATGCGCCGGTCGCTGCCCATGTTGGTCCAGGTCAGGGTCAGTTCCTCGTCGCCCATACCATCCGGTATGGGCCGGCCATTTGAGCCTTGCCAGTCGTATAACACCACAGTATGTTCGTCGGGCCCGATCACGAAGAGTTCCGCCGGCAGCACCTTCAGGGAGAGGTCCGTCCGCTGGCTCAGCCCGTTGGCATCGACTGCTTCGACGCGGAAAGCCGCCCTGCCAGGGCTGGTTGGCGTACCCGTGAGTTCTCCCGTATCATGCTCTAGCCGCAGATCTTCGGGCAGGGCACCGCTGACCACCGTCCACACAATGAGCGCTACCAATATGACTCGTTCTCATTTTAGTCCGGTAGTCTCTACCTACGAAGGCCGGCGGCAGAGACTCTGTACTGAGCCGGCCGCGGCGAACGCTCAGGAGGAACGTGTGCTGGTCATCTCGGCCGTCCAAGTCCGTTGCGTGCAGCACCAGCGGCTGTTGGTCTACCGTGGCGGACGGTTCGCCATGAAGAGTGCCTGTGTTGCTGTCCAGCGTCAGCCCTTCAGGCAGTTGTTCCTTCGCCAGTTCCCAGCATACGTCACCCTCTCAGCGGCATCTACAGTGAGTCGCACCGAGTAGGGCGCCAGGAGAGTCGCCGCGGGCAGCTCCTGGCGAACGATGGCCAACCGCTCTGCCACTGGATAGCGCATGATGCTGGAGATGTGGATCTCGTCGATATCCCTGTCAAAATTGCCGTACTCCAAATAGAAAGGGGGATCCTGTAAGTGGAGAAAGCCGCCGACCACAAAGGGAACGCCGACATTTTCGGCATCATTGATGACCCTTCCCTGTATGTCGTTGGGGAGCGGAAGCTGCACGCTGCGGATGAGTTGGCCATCCAGGAAAAAGAAGTGCGTCTGGTCCAGATAGCGAAATTGTCAAGCTACGTGGTGCCACTCGTTATCGCTGATCTTGGGCAGGTCGGCGCTCGTCCAACCGCCGGCGTTAGAGCCGGGATAGAGGAGGCCACTGGTATCGTGGTTGGGGTCTCTGCCGCGCAGGGAACCCATAAAGCGGGCGACCGGGACTAGCCCATCCTGCAAGGTTCCTTGCTTCGAGAAATTGGTAAGGGTGAAGTTCCAGCTCCCGCGCATGCCGATGGGCAGACCGAATCCTTCATCCTCCGTGCCGCAGATATTGGCATAGGTATGTCCGTTTTTCCGGCCACCGGCACCCAGGTACCGCACCCACGCCTCGATGGTCCACTCTGCGGTACAGCCGCGGAGGTGGAGCTTGTCGTTGTTCGTCGGCCCAACCAGCAGGTTGCCATCGTCGGCTCGACGCTCGAAACGCGCGCATGCCCCGAAACCCGAATGCGAACCCCACTGCAACTCACGGTGAGCCCGCAACGTCAGCTCAAGATCTCCGCAGGCGTCGCTGGCCTCGTTGCCTTCGTCTTCGTCAAAGTGGTACAACGCCACCGTATGATCGTCAGGTTCAAACGGCGTAGAAGGATACGGACTCAAAGCTACATTCTCCTCGTGGAATGCGTCACTTTCATATCGTTGAAAATTGCTGAAGCGACAACCCTTCAGAACCGGATAGCGAACAGGTCAGCCTTGTAGAGGTCGAACCGAAGACGAACAGTTTGACCGCGCAGCCGGCTCACATCGGTGCTGCCATTCCAGGGTAGGGGGATATCGCTATGATCGCCCGAAATCGTCTGGCAATCGTCCAGAGTATACCCCTCGATGTCTCTGAACTCCTGTGCGGCACCGCCGGTATCGCCCGTGCCGGATGCCAGGATCTGACAGCGCAAAAATCCAGAGTAGCGAGTGCGAACGTTGACGCGGATGACATCTGAGTTCAGTGTAAAGGGAATGGTCCAAAAAGACCCGCGCCCCTCGCTGGACAGCGACGTAAAGCCATCCTCGCGCAGGGTGGCGCGCACAAATCCCGACCCGGCTGCCTGGGAAAACTGCCGCTCTCTGGGATCGTTGTGGCTGCTGCGACTGACGCCAAGATAGAAGGACCATTCGCCCTCGGCCGTCGAGACGATCCCCGCGCAGGCGTATGGGCTGGGATAGGCGTCCCGGTTGGAAGGCACGGGACCGATCCACGGGGTTCGTCCCAACGGACGCTGCCAGATCCTGCCATCGCGGCTGGTGACCAGGTGAACGGTAACCATGTCGGGCGTGTGCTGGTAGATGGCAGGCCGCATGAGGTGTGCGTCGGTGGCCCCAGGCCAGCGCGCATAGCCGTTGGTGTAGAAGTCCCAGTCGGGTGGATCCAGCGGATTGCTCTCCAGGACCGGCTCGGAGGGTGGGAAATGGGCAAAGTCATCCGATTCAGTGCGGTTTATGCCACGACGCTGCATCACGCCGTCCCGCTGCCGCGTGTAGAGCACGTATTTCCCCAACACCTCGTCGTAGAGCGCAATGTTCTGCGTGTCGGCGTGTTGGTGTTTCATCAGGGGCGCAGGCAGGGGAGTCCAATTCAAGCCGTCTGGCGAGACGGAGCCGAGGATCCAGCGTTCGGTCTCCGTCCAGTGGCAGCCGACAGCCTTATAACGCTCGGACGATGGCGCTGTCGGATCGATGAAGACGCAGTCCCCTCGCTGGGAGATGTTCACCAAATTGTTCTCGGTCGATCCGTTCCAGGCCACGAGCCCCAGGTTGGGCTTCTGCCAGGTGATGCCGTCGTCCGATTCGGCGTAGCCCAGCCCACCCCGAAGCTGGTACCAGCAGCGCAAAACACCCCCGTCCTGGATGACGGTGCAATACGAGCGCAGATAGCCGTTCTCCCAGGGACGATCGGGGGCGATGACCAGGGCAGGGTCCACATCGGGTGGATGAACCTTCAAGCTGATGCCCTGGGGAACACAAAAACCTGAGGAGGTGGCCCTACTCCACTGGGTGCCGTACCCTGGCTCAACGCCCATCCAGTCGACGAACACCCACTTGCCGCGTCCAAGCCCGTAATGGCGCATCAGTGCCTTCCAATCGTCCCCAGAGAAATTCGATTGTGGATGGCAGGTCGATAATTCGGGGGCTCTGCCGACAGCCATGATGGCTGTCATGTAGTCAGACAACGACTATACAGTAGTTTAAAGTCGATGTCAAGGCGCATAAATCTCAGAAGAAAGGCCAGCCCCATCCGGCTGCTGAGACGGCGCAGGGTCAATCACACGAAGCGTAAGAATGGAATCTTCAACATACAATAGTTCACAATTTGGGTGGGGCAGCAAGAAAAGGGACAGACATGACCACCCTGCGGTGTTGCTCGATGGCCCGCATCTATGAGAAATCCCAGAAGTTGGCTGACCTGACCAGTGCCACGGTGCAGAAAGATGTCTGGCATTTGCTGCGAGACGGTCGCCAGGTCCAACAGGACCTGGAACGTAGTGCCTATCGAGCCATGCGCCTTGTCCTTGACCTGGAACGCAAACTTGGCAAGGCTTGGTCTGAAACCGATTTTGTGCGCTACATGGAAGCCGTGGACAAAGAGGCCTGGGCCATCACCCAATTCGACGCCTATGCTGAGCTTCTGCCCTACCTGGCTGATGCCCTGGAAATGGTGGACTGGCGAGCGGGTGAAATCCGTGACCGCCAGACCGCCGATTGGCTGCTTACGGAGACGCTCATCCTCATGAATGACTTGACCGACAAGCGCATTCAGCGTTTCGTGGGCACGGTGCGCAACCACCAGCACCAACTGCTCACCTGCCTCGACTGGGTTGCCGCCGATTTGCCCGAATGGCAGGCTCGACTTTCTGACATCCTGCCCGTTGCCGACGAGGCTGATGCCTTTCAGCGCACGGTCGCTCGTCACTGGCGTCTCCAACAAATGCTCATCAATGGACACCCCCCCCTTCGAACTCTCTCTCCAGTGAATCTCGGATATTCAAGCGGTAGTTGGTCGGCTCATTTCCCTTGCGCTCACTGGAGCGCTGTTCGGACACGATGAAGTTCATGTCCACCAGGCTTTTGATAGCTTTGAGTAGTGTTGATTTTGACAATCCAGTCCCATGATCGAGACGAGTGCCATCTTTATTGACAATGCCATCAAGCATCTGATTTAGGGATATGTTGTCGCTGTCGCGCTTAAAGCCAAAGGTACGCCGACAGATATAGAGCAGTACTTTGAGTTCTGCTCCTGAGAGCAGATGCAAGTGCTCATCAAAAAGTTGGTCAGGTACGGGAGTATACTAAGGACTGGCGATCATTTAACTTATGGATTTCACATGCCATCCACCCTGTCATGACAGGGGAATCCATAAGTTGTTTAGCCGTCAATCCTTAGAGCCTGTTTAATAATTCGTTTCCGCGCTCACTCTGGTAGCACCACATTTCACACAGCTCTGAACGTGCATTTTTGTCAAAAGTCCAATAGGAGCTAAATACCCAGAAAACTTGAAGGATGATTTTGTATTATTGGACTTTGGACGAGATGGTTTGACATAATCGGCGCGACAGGATTTTTCAAACAAAATTACAGGAGAAAAATGTTCGTATTTCAGGCAGGAGAGCACCAAATTTAATTATTCGGGGGTTTGGGCAGTTCGTTGTTCTTTCCAAACCCCCGAATAATTCATCGTTAGCACCCTGCCTTAACGATTGTCAATCAAAATAGCCTAAAATCTAGCCAAGCTGCTCCTCGCACACTTAGGCCGATATCTTTCTATATACACATATGTGAACAATCTTGAATCGTATTCAGACCACCGTGCAAATTGACGATAACCTGTTCACATGATTTGGATCCGTTGTCCAAAGTCCAAGTATTAGCTACTATCAAAAAACTCCTTGGTACATCAAACGAATCATTCTTTGCAGCTTGGCTTCATCGAGGAGATTATGGGTACAAAAATCTGCTAGATGAAGGCTTTTTTGTTTCAAGCTGTACCTATTCTTGGTTGCAAAAAGCAGCTTCACGGCCCACTATAGCACCGCGTTTTCAACGAACTCAAGGGGGGAAATTATTGTCCTATCACTGGAAATTGTATGATTTTATGAATGTGTGATTGTATGCTGTGATGATTTTCTCAGGTTCAAATCACCAAAATACGGCAGTGTGAATTTATGATTGTATGAGTTTATGATTGTGTGATACTGAGAAAGAAGTATGATTGAGGTTGCTTTGAAACATATTCATATCTATACATATAGTATCGTTTGCGCCTGTCGTAAAAGCTGGCAATCTTTTGGTCTTGCCACACCAGGTTCGCCTTTGACACGAGGAAAGGCTAAGAGCCTGTTTAATAATTCGTTTCCGCGCTCACTCTGGTAGCACCCGAAGACGCACACACGATTGTTTGGCCCTACAGGAGAAAAAGCTCGGCAAGAGCCTGTTTAATAATTGCAGGCTCTAAGTAACCATTACTATATATCGAGTTAATCTGCTTCACGTATTGCCCCTTCACGCGCACAATATCGCCTTTACAGAAGCCTTCTAATTCAGTGTTGACTTGATAACGTACGCGCCCCTTATGCTTTCGAGGAAGATCATGATATTGGCGTCTGGTTTGTCTTGGACGGAATTTTATCGTGTAAAAGTTGTCCCTATCGACAGGGACGATTTCACCCGTATGCAGCGTGGCGATACACATGGCATCGGTATCGTGCGTTTTTGCCAAGCTTAGTGTTCTGCGCCAGTCAGCTGTCTGATAGCCGTAGACGGTCGATATCGGGGTCAGCGTGCGCAGTTGCTCGTACATATAGGCTTTCCCTTGCATGGTGCGCTGGGCGATTTTATCGGCAAAGCCATCTGTCCCGTCGATGCCCAATGCCAACGCACCTTTGTGGACTTTCTCATGACACGCATGACAAAGCGTCAGCATATTCTGGATGGTCTCCTTGCCGCCGGCGCTCCGGTACACGATATGGTGAGCCTCCAATTTGCCGGCACTGGTTCAGTTGAGTGTGATTGCATGTGTAGCCTGTCGGAGAGAAGATTTGTACACAGATTTTAGTCTGCGATTGTCCAAAACTGCGTAAAATCTGCGTTTATTTGTTTGCAAACTCATTTTCCTTCTTCTCGGCAACAGCCGGTAGCGGCTTACCAAGCTCTTTCTCCGGTCATCACAGCCAACTGAACCAGTGCCAATTTGCCTTGATGCGCTTGGATTGACCTGACACTTAAAATCGTCCCGTATCAAGGTTGCCAAGCGTAGATTCTCATGGGTGCGCTTGCTCTCCTGGTAGTACTGCCCATTAAGGTTAGGCTACTTCAAAGAAATAATTACCTATAAAGAGTCTGGAATTGAGGACGAGTCAGGACAAAGGGCTTCTCCAAGCCAGGGAGACGTTCGAAACGCTGCTCAAGGAAAGCCATCCATTACTGGGTGTTGTATTTTTTAATACGCCTTAACATTGTTGAGACGGGCGATGTCTATCTGCACATCTTCTACAATGATCTGACTGATCGGCAGGGGCAGCCGCTGAATGGCGCGGATTACCTCATCTACGTTGGCCTTGACCGAGGGCGGGATACGACCGTCACGCAGACTATTGGCTCTATGATCGAACCTTGCTGCGCGATACCATTTGCGTGAGTGCCGGTTTCTGCGGTTAGCGCGCTTGCCATCCATCTTGTTTTTGATATCCGTGCGCTGATGAATTTCACCAGAGAGCAGGATTTTGCCATTGCCAACACAGCTAAATCCGGTTATTTTACTCCCCTTATCGACACCGACTGTGACATCTTGGACGTTTTCTTCACAGTCCCACTTCAATTGGATTGTGAACGGCTTGTGGCCCGCTACCTGCGCTTTGCCATCGCGCAGGAGATGACGCGCCTTGGCTGGCTTGCAGGGCATCAATGGTTTGCCGTTCTGGTTGATTACACATACTTGGACTGCCATCGTGTCTTTTAAGACCTCCTGTTAAGAGTTAGGTGCTCCTTGCGGTGGTTAAATAGGGTTGTCATGCGCAAGACACTTTCACGTTTCCGCTACCCTTAATCTTGCGCCGCATGGCATCAGACTGGAACAACATCCAACGGTGCGCTATCCTATCTAACTGCTGCTATTCACATAGCCCGCTGTTAGTTCCATGAGTACGTTTGATCATACTTTTAGGAACTATTCTATTGAATAGAAATACCTTTCTTCCTCATCAATTCTCCAATTGCTTCTGCAAACACATCACTGAGGGTGATTTTGTCGCCCGTCTTTCGACCGTGCGCTTTGAGCAACTCCATCGCCATCAGAGTTTCTGGATAGACCGTGATGGTTGTGCGTACCTTCTTTGGCTTTTCAGGCTGCCTGGTTTCTTGCTTTATTGACGTACCATCAAGGGTAGGGGAGTCGTCTCCACCTGTCGCAGTAGCGAAGAACGCAGATTTTCCCAAGCCGGTTTTTTTCTTAGATTCGCTCACGATCTATAATCTCCTGAACTAGATTTCGATATGCGATAGCGCCCTTACTATCTGCTGCGTAGGTGAATATGCTTTCAATACGGCTGTGAGCTTCTTCGAGCTTGATATTTTTGGGAATAACGGTCTTGAACACACGGTCGCCAAAGTGCGCACGGGTCTCAGAAACTATGTCTCTGGAAACATTGGTGTTGTCATACATAGTGCATAGCACTCCGCTTATTTGCAGGGTAGGGCAATTTAGCTCTCTTCTAACCTGGCGGATAGTTTCCTCAAGCATAGATATACCATTGAGGGCAAAGATGCTGGTCGAGACTGGAATAAAGACCTCATCGGCTGCGGCCAGCGAATTGATGGTTAAAAATCCAAGTGAGGGTGGGGCATCAATGATGATGTAATCATACTGTCTTGCCAGTTCCTCTACTGCCTCAGACAACTTTGTTCTGAGTCTGGTTTGTCCTCCGACGCGACTGATCAACTCAACCTCTGCGCCTGCCAAGTCGATGTGACTGGGAACGATATCCAGTTTTTCCTGGCTTGCGTGTTGAATGATATCTGCTATGGGCAAATCATTGATGAGCATTTCATAGGTTGAATGTACCAGCTCTTGAGACCCAAGAATTGCATATGTTGCGTTTGCCTGAGGATCCATGTCAATCAGCAACGTGGGGTGTCCCTGAATAGCTAACCCGGTAGCTAAGTTGATTGCCGTGGTAGTCTTAGCAACGCCTCCCTTCTGGTTAGCGATAACAATTTTTCGCATATGGTTGATGAGTCCTTTGAGTACTTGTGATTATATGATTGTATGATTATATGAATTTATGATTGCATTATATACAGACATTGCACTATGTCAACTGCATGGCTGCGTGGTGATTACCCATATATCGGGTTTCTCTCTGGTAATACTCCTCACACCAACCGTTTTCGCCAGGAGTAGTGCCGACTTATGAGAAATCACCACCATGGCTGCACCCCACAAAAAGTTTATGAGCGTACCTGACTGATAACTTCTCTGGCAAGGGCCGTAAGTTCTTCCTCACCCATATCGATAGTGCGATTGTGCTTTTGTAGCTCATCAACCACAAGAGATAATTTTTCTTGCTCCTCTTGAAGCAGAACCAAAAGTTCATAAGAGCCTGTTTAATAATTCGTTTCCGCGCTCACTCTGGTAGCACCCGAAGACGCACACACGATTGTTTGGCCCTACAGGAGAAAAAGCTCGGCAAGAGCCTGTTTAATAATTGCAGGCTCTAAGGAGTGAAATGATAGCCCTTTATCGTCAAAACTGCCTCAAAACATCCATTCAAGTTCACCAATTGAGCTTAAGTTGACACCTATGCTCCGCAGATCATCGGGTTAAAATGTCCCCGACGAACAGATAACGCAATGGGCACTACGGCTGAGAGAATGGGTCCTCAACCAGGGGCCATATGTTGCGATCAATATGCTTGAAGGGGAACTTGGTCAGGTCAGGGTTTATCGCTCCGGGCGTTGCCAGGTAGAGCACCTCAGCGGCTAGCGGGGCAAAGGCTGCATAGAAGTGCTGGCTCCCCTTGACCACCAGGATGTGCTTCTGCCGCGGGTCGATCCCCACCGTGCTAAAGCATTCCGGGCTAAAGACCTGCTCGCGGATCGAGTTGAGAACGATGTCGATTCCCTTGACGTGTACTGCTACCGTATCGCCCAACGGCACTGTCGCTCTGGCATCCTCAGGACCGAAAGACTGGGTGGCGTTTGGTTTCACCCCAGTCACCTTCACGCTTAGGTCCAGCGGATCACCGGACATCGGCCCTATCTTCCCGCCGATCCGCAGATCAAGTTGCGCGCCCACCCCGGCGTCCATGGCTAGGGACACCGCAATCGGGTCCCATATGCAGGCCAGCGCTGCCTCCTCGATGCCACGCTCCAGCAGGGCCTTCAAGACGAAGGTGGAGTCACTGGGTGCGCCGCCGCCGGCATTGTCCGCGGTATCGGCCATCACGACTGGAGAACGATCGATCTCCAACGCTCGATTCAACCCCTCGTCGATGCTCAGAAAGTTGGGACGCAGTGCTTCGCGCATTTCAAAAAGCTCGCGTCCCAGTTCCTCGGCCAGGCGCTCCCCGTACTCGGGACGGCCATCGGTAACGACCAGGATCTTGGTGCCCATGTCCAGCACGTCGCCCCAGGGGAAACCGTGCGCCACCGAGATCGACAGCACCCCATCCCTCCCCTCCAACCCCTTTATTCGGTCCACGTAGCTCCGCATGGGCTCCCTGGACGTATGGTAGATGCCAATCATGCGGCAGTCAAACACGGACATCGCAGGCCTGATATTGCCCTCGGCAGCGCTGGCGATAATGTCGAACAACTCCTCGGCACGCTCCGCAACGTCGATGTGCGGGTATTCTTTGAAAGTGATCAGCGCCGTGGCGTTGTTCACCATCTTTTGCGATAGGTGGCAATGCGGGTCCAGCTCTGCGCCAATCGGCACGCCCGGTCCGACGATCTCCCGGACCTGTGCTATCAGGTCCCCTTCGCAGTCGTCGTAGCCGTCAGCGACCATGGCACCATGCAGGTTGAGCAGTACCATGTCCACCGGCAACGCGGCGCGCAGATCATCCAGGATCTCATCCCGGAACGATTCATACACCGCACGTACGGTCAGGCCAGCGGGCTGGGCGAAAGCGGCGAGACTCTCTGCGACCGACCAGCCACATTGTTGTGCCCGCTCTCGAGCAATCACCAATGGTGGGGCATATATGGACGGATCATCTCCGTGATCCCCGCCACGCACCAGAAACGTCCCGGCGAAATTGGCATGACCGGTGGGTATTGGCGAGAAAGTGTTGGTTTCGGTTCCTAGATAGGCAGTGAACAGTTTCATGACCCGTCGCCTCCTTTCAAGTCGGCTCGGCAGGCTTGTGCTCTGCCGAATTCCTGCTACAATTCCCCAATCGCGCAGAGATATTGTAATCGAATATGCTTTTGGCGCAACTCCCTGGCATACCGACACCGTGCGTTACTTACGGAGTGCGTAAGCACTTCGCGGCACAGGTGCCGCCCGCCATCCTGACACTGGCGTGTCACGACAGTGAGGCAGGTGGAAGGAGACTGCCCTCGACACCCGACCCAAGCATTCTTTCTTCACCCCGGCAGCCACGCTTGCGGCGCAATGCCGTCGATGTGAGTCTTCACATCGACCACCGCCGGTTTATCTGACGCAAAGGCCTGATCCAGCGCACTTGAAAGTTCGCTTAGCTTGTTGACCGTAATCCCCAAGCAGCCCACCGACTCAGCTATCCTGGCGAAATCGGCCTCTTTAAAGAGCCACAGCTCATCGGAGCCGGCTGTCCGCCCCCCGTAGGTCCGTTCGACCCCTGCCTGCTCCTGGTTCAACGAATGATTGTTGTTGACCACAGTCACGGTATTGATTCCACATCGTTGGGCTGTCTCCAGCTCTGATAGGTGATACCAGATACCGCCATCACCGGTGAAGCACAGCACCGGCCGGTCCGGTTGGGCGCACTTGGCCCCCATCGCGGCCGGTAGCCCCCAGCCCAGCGAACCGGAACAGCGGATATACATCTGCTCAGGATGTTTCAGGTCAATCATGGTGCCGGTCCAGATACCCGCATGGCCGGTGTCAGACACGAGAATCGCATCGGAGGGAAGATAGTCGGTCAGTTCCCGGCAGAGGCGTTCCGGTCGCATCGGCTCGATGTCCGAGTTGGCCACCTCGCTGACGCTCTCTTGCCAGTTCTGGACCAATTCCTGCACCCGGCTGATCCAGGCCGACCGCGGCTCGCCGGCTTCGGCCATCTTAATCATGCGGCGCAGCGAGTTTCTCACATCACCCTGCATCCCCGTTTTAATTGGATAATTGCGACCGATCTCTTCGGCGTTGATGTCGAGCTGGATGATCGGTGTTCCCTGGGGTGGAATCTGGTATTCATAGGTCACCTGTCCCCCCGTATGGCTGCCGATGAAAAAGACCAAATCGGCTTCACAGAGGATCTGATTGGTGCAAGCCCGGGAGTACGAACCAGGGGTACCGACGGCCAGGGGGTGGTCAGCCGGGAACATGGCTTTGGCGTTCAATGAAGTTGCCACCGGAATGGAGAGTTTCTCGGCCAGGGCGATAAGCTCGGCTCTAGCGTCCGAGGCGGTCACTCCGCCACCGGCCACAATGACGGGCCGTTTGGCCCGGTTGAGCAGTTGCAGCGCGGCAGTCACTTTTTCCAGTTCGGCTTCAGGTCGGAACGGGGGTACCTGGGTGAAGGTCTCTTCAATGATGACCTCTACGTCGGCTTCCTGATCTACGACCGCCTGCCCCGCATGCCCCTCCAGATCCAGGTGAACCGGTCCAGGTGTGCCCGAGGTGGATGAGCGGAAGGCCTGACGCAAATAGATGGGCAGTTGATCGGGATTTGTGACCAAGGCACTGAATTTAGTGACGGCCGAAAACGGATTCACGTGATCAACTTCCTGATAGGCGTGACGCTGCTGGTTGCTCTGGAACTTCCTTCCGGTCAGGGCAATGACGGGCGAACAAGCCAGGTAGGCATCCTGCAGCCCTGCCGCCAGATTGACCGCACCCACCGACTGGGCCATACAGAGGCTGGGACCGCGCTTCACGCGGGCATAGGCATCGGCCATATACGCGGCGGCCTTCTCGCCATGGGTCTGGATCCGCTTAATTCCCAGATTTTCCATTTCCATCAAGGCTCTGGTAGCGATATTGGTCACAAAAAAGACGTACTTTATCCCGTATCCGTCGACTGTTTCGGCAATGAATCGAGCTCCGGTCATTCTAGCCATTTTTCCTCCCAGCTATGGTAATTCTTCTGACAAGTACAACGCTTTGAGCTGGCGGATGTATTCTCTATCCCGCTGCTCAACTGCTTCATCGAATTTTGCCGGATCAACGAACCGCGGCGTCGCCTGTGACATACGCTCCCTGATTTTTTCATTTTCGATGGTGCTTGGATTGCGCACATCACAGCGCTCAGGATGTGTCGTCACCTTTTGGATCTCGGTCATCAACATGCCGGATGAGCTTGAAGCGAGCACGACCTCCGGACGGGTAAGCGCGTTTACCTTTCTACCTGGATGAATACCTGATCGCCACGCAGCTCAACAGGGTACGTTTTTAAGTCTTTAGTGACGGGCGCAGACAATGCTTTGCCTGTTTCGATATCGAAGCGCCCTAGATGCAGTGGGCATTCGATACAGCCATCGAAGACAAAACCTTCGGCTAAATTGGTTTCTTCATGGGTGCATAAACCATCGCTGGCAAAGAACACGTGAGGACCCAAACGATAAATGGCGTATGCGTGGCCATTGTAGTCAAAGCCAAGTACGTCTTCCACATCGATATCTGAGGAGGTACAGACTTGCACCCAAATGCGTGCTTCTGCATCGGCCGCTACAACCCTATCTTCTACACGTTCGTTGCTCAACTCACTGGTTGACGTGACAATGCCGCCTATAGGGATGTCTATCGATTCAACAGTTGTGCCGGCATCAGGAATAGAGCGTTTTATATAATAACCCGGGTCTTCAGTCGCTTGCTTATACAAGGCAGGAATAAGCTCTTTGTAGACCTGCCATAAGTTTCGATATGGCGGGGGTGTTTGCGGTTTAATCAGCTTATGCAAGCCAGCTAAAGCATGGTAGGGAACCATGGGCATGACGTGGTGTTCGAGATGATAATTCATGTTCATATACAGATAGCGGAACACCGGATTCACATAGATCGTGCGCGTATTTTCGCGGTGGTCATACGTATCTTCACCCAAACCGGCGTGTTGCGTTAAAGCGAGCAGTTGCTCCACAAATGCACCGTAAAAGCGGGGAAGCCACACGAACATCATCGGCAGAAAGCTGCCGATCGCCATCGCCCACACCGCGAAAACCACCACAATAGCTAGATAAATCCGGCTCGACCAGATCACTTTGGGTAGCTCAGAGGCAGGCACAAAGCTACGGACCCCATCATCGACTTTCCCGGCAGCAAGATTGATGACACGCCATATTTCCAAGCTACCACGCAGAAAGAAAAAGTCCATCGCAACGATGAGCAGATCGGCTGGCCGTTGAACCTGGATTTCGGGGTCATAACCCACGAGTATGCTGTTGGTATGATGGCGGGCATGGCTCCAACGCCAGAGGTTAGCTTCACGTATGGTCATGAAGGAGCTCATCTGGTAAAAGAACTCGTTTAGCCAGCGGGTGCGAAACACGGTGCCGTGGCCACATTCGTGCCAGCGAGCGTCGGATGAGGAGTAGATGGTTCCAAAGATAAAAAAGGCGGGAATGGCCCACCACGTTCCCCATGATATCCAGGCCAGGTAGCCGCTCACCCCAAGCAGGATGATCCACAGGCCAAAATCGAGGAGACCGTGGCGGTCGGTGCGCTGCATGAGCGCTTTGAGTTCGCGGCGGGGGATGTCGGGGAACCACCAGGTCCCTTCGACCTTTTCTTGGATGGCGTCATCATCGAGGGGGGTATCCGTTTTGTAACTGCTGACCAGACTATAATCCCGTTTGCTAACTTTGAGTAGTGCCATTTTTTCTCCTTCGCACGATCAAAATCGGATCTGTACATCAGAATGCGAGGATGAGTCGAGTGTTAACAAAAGCCAGTACCTTGTATATTCAGTAGTTCACAATTTGGTGAGTAGAGATTTGCAGAGAGTCGAGCTGGGCTGGTTGAATAGAGTGGAAAACCGATCAATTCAAGCAAACAGGAGAGCGGCAATGATAGAACGAGAAGAACTGACGGCCCAAGAGATTCGTGAAGCAGTGCAGGAAATTGCCCAGAAATATCTGCCCTTTGAAGCAAGCGGCTACGTCAGCACAAGCGAAATGATAGT
>Ga0310121_10001065_pt1 | contig 28916 bp, 21 predicted proteins | sample CB27_Tmax_986_MG_FD_203504 | JGI IMG/M metagenome (GOLD analysis project Ga0310121, IMG submission 203504) | Marine microbial communities from Western Arctic Ocean, Canada - CB27_Tmax_986 | ecosystem: Environmental > Aquatic > Marine > Oceanic | place: Canada: Western Arctic Ocean | collected... | reverse complement strand
CCACCATCAATCTCACGCGTGATTCGTTTCACGGTGAGTGGCACTACACCATCTACCCATCACAGTATGACGGCGACCCCGCTAGCGCGAGCCCAATCGATCGGCTTGTTTCGTGACGAGCCCTAAGTGGCACATCTGTAGCGTCCGATTGGCTACAAGTCGCGAGACCACAAAGGCTCAGTCTCGTTGTGAATTTAATTTGTTGGATTAAATATTCAGAAAGTTTGGATACAAGTAGGCTCCGCGGAGTTGTGACCAGGGGTCTGCGGCAGGTCTCCGCTCGGCATGATAGGGTGGCGCATGGTTAGGCGTCTGGTCTCCGTCGTTCTGGGGACAGTCCTCGGGGTTTCGTGTGGCGCCGGGTCGGCGCCACAGCCTCAGAACGTGTTGCCGCCAACGGCGTCCGGTGACCCACCGAACATACTGTGGATTGTCGCATCGGACCTCGGCCCGGACCTCGGCTGCTATGGTGACACCTACGCCATCACGCCGCGCCTCGACCGACTCGCCTCCGAGGGCGCGCGCTTCACTCTGGCCTTTGCGACGAGCCCGATCGGCTCAACCGGATGGTCGACCATCGTCACGGGCATGCATGCCACCTCGATCGGCGCGCATCATCATCGGTCGACAGCCGTTCCCGCGCCTCACGTGAGAGCGTTCCCCGAATGGCTGCGAGCCGCGGGCTATTACACCGCGACAAACGACGCGACCGGTAGCAACCTGTCTCCCCCGCACGAAGCTGGTCCGGTCGACCGACACATCGCTCCAGTTGGTGCGTGGAATGACAGCAGCGCGACTGCACATTGGCGCCACCGCGCACCCGATCAGCCGTTCTTTTTGGCGTTCAATCTAGATGCGACACACGAACGCCACATCCGTCTCCCGGAGGAGCGATTCGCCGAGCACAGTGCAACACTGGGCAGCACCACCCGCCATGACGCATCCGCGGCACTGTTGCCGCCCTACTATCCGGAGTCACCGGTGGTTCGACAAGACTGGGCGCGCTATCACGACCTGGTGACCGTCATGGACCAACGGGTGGGGGACATTCTCGACGAGCTTGATGCCGATGGCCTGACGGACAGCACCATCGTGGTGTTCTATGGTGCCCCCGGACGAGGGCTCCCGCGTGGCAAACGGTGGCTCTATGACTCGGGGGTGAGGGTCCCCCTCATCGTCCGATGGCCCGGCGTCATCGAGCCGAGGTCGGTTCGGGAAGACCTCGTCAGTTTCCTCGACCTCGCACCGACGATGCTGACCCTGGCCGGCGTCGAAGCCCCCAATCATCTGCAGGGTCGCGTGTTCTTGGGTCCGACGGCCGAACCTGAGCCTGCCCAGCTCTTTTTTACCCGCGATCGGATTGATGAGGCCCGGGACCGCATCCGTGCGGTGCGTGATCGTCGCTACAAATACATTCGCAACTTTGAGCCGGGACGTCCGTATGCTCAGCCGCTCGCCGAGAGAGACCTGATGCCTACGATGCGAGAGTGGCGTAACTTGGCCGCCACTGGCGAGCTGGCGGAGACCCAACAGCAGTTTTTTGCCGAGACAAAGCCGCCCGAGGAACTCTACGATACAGAGCACGACCCACACGAGGTCACCAATCTGGCGGAGGACCCGAAGCACCGCGATCGGCTGGCCTCGATGCGTGACGCGCTCGACCGCTGGATGGCCAAGACCGAAGACCTCGGCAAGCTTTCGGAAGACGAGCTCGTGGCTCGTTTTCGCCCAGAAGGTGTGGTCCAAACCGCGGGCGCGCCGCGGGTCTCGCCCGCCGGCGGGACATTTCATGGGCCACCGACGGTCACGATCTCGTGTCCCACGGAAGGCTCGTCCGCCGTCTATACAACCGCTCTCAAAGGGGAGCCGGAATGGACGCTGTACACGCAACCGTTTCGGATTGGCGATTGGCGCCTACGCGCAAAATGCGCACGACTTGGTTTCTTGGATAGCGACATCGTCGACTATCCGTTCGATGTGGAGTTTCACTGGCGCGTGCCCGAGACTCCGACGCGTCAGCCGTCCCGATTGGGAGAGATCAGATGACCCGGCTGATGCTAAGAACTGTTGCGCTATTGGCCCTGCACACACTCCTCCCGGGATCGGGACTCGCGCAGCAGTCTCTCCCTTCGGTTTTCCTCGACGAGTTGACCTGGATAGAGACGCGGGATGCGGTCGCGTCTGGTGCCACGACGGTGATTATCCCTACCGGCGGCACCGAGCAAAACGGCCCGCACATGGTGCTGGGGAAACACAACTATCTCGTCCGGTACAAGGCCGGAGAGATCGCGCAGAAGCTGGGCAATACGCTCGTCGCGCCGGTCATGGCTTACGTGCCAGAAGGCAACATCTCGCCACCCACCGGACACATGCGATTCTCAGGCACCATCACGACCTCGCAGCCCGTGTTCGAGCTCGTGCTCGAACACGCGGCCCGGAGTCTTGTCCAGCACGGGTTTACGGACATCGTACTCCTCGGCGACAGCGGCGGAAACCAAGCGGGGCAACAGGCGGTCGCCGATAGGCTCAACACCCAATGGCGAGCGGTCGCCGCGCGTGTGCATCATCTGACCGATTTCTATCCTGGCCCAGGCGACGCCTGGCTAGTCGCCCAGGGCGAGTCGGAGGCGGACGTTGGGTCGCACGCTGGGATGCACGACACCTCGAGTCTCTTGTTTCTCAATCCCGAACTGCTCCGTCCCGACCAGTTCGCGCCAGGCGTGGCGGGGGACGGAAGCGGCTTGGTGGGCAATCCAGAGCGCGCGACCGCAGAGTATGGCCAACAGATCCTCGAGATGCAGATCGACGCCGCGGTCCAGCAGGTTCGCGGGCTCCGGCGGAGCAGCCGGCGGTAGACGCTCCGGCTTGGGTCCGCATTATGGGTCGGTCACATACTGCCGATCGAACCGCAACCTGTCTGCCAAACCCTACTTTACGGGGCGTTGGTCTCGGCTCCGATCGGAGAGAGATGCATGATACCTGAGGCACAGGTGCCGACGGCCCCGACTCGGAGGTCGCCACCGTGACGAAAAGAGTCCACACGTCGTCCCGCGTGGCGCTCGCGAACTACCTCGACTAATGCAGCGCGGAGAAGTGGACTGGCCGAGCTTCGGCGCGTCGGTCGGCATCATCGTCGCCGTGTGCGTCCCGCTGGCCGTCTTCCCGGAAACGGGTGGGCGACTACTGGAACGCGGGTACGAGCTGATTGCCGCGGAGCTGGGTTTCGCCTACCTCATGGCCGGCGTCGCGTCGATGGTATTGCTGTCCTGGCTCGCGTTCGGGCGTCACGGCTCGGTTGTACTGAGCGCCGATGACACGCCCCCGGACTTCTCGACCCCGAGTTGGACGGCGATGTTGTTCTGCGCCGGCATCGGAGCCGGTCTGCTCGCGTGGGCGCCAATCGAGTGGGCGTACTACATCGACGCCCCGCCGCTTGGCGCCGAAGCGCGATCCGTCGAGGCCACCGCCTGGGCTTCGACCTACCCCATCTTCCACTGGGGGCCCACAGCGTGGTGCTTCTATTGCCTGCCGACCATCGCGATCGCATACCCGTACTACACGAGACGACTGACGTCGTTGCGATTCAGCACGAGCTGTCACTATTTCCTCGGTACACGGGAACACGGGCTGCGTGCCCGAGTGATGGACTGGCTGTTCATGCTGGCGCTGCTGGGCGGGGCCGGATCGTCTCTCGGATTTTCAACGCCAGTGATCGCGGCCTGCTTCAGCAGGCTGACCGGCACCCAGAGCACGTTTGGCGTCGAAGCGCTGGCTGTCGGCGTCTGTGTGGCACTCTTCGGAGTGAGCGCGTGGTTCGGGCTGGAGAAAGGCATCAAGCGTCTCAGCGACCTGAACGTCGTGCTCGCCATCATCCTGTTGGCCGGCATGCTGGTTGTCGGACCGACGGTGTTCCTGTTCAAGGCGTCGATCAGCAGCGTCGGGTTGATGGTCTCGGAGTTCGTCCGGATGACAAGTTGGGCCGACCCGTTTACGGACTCCGGGTTCGTCGAGAGCTGGACGGTGTTCTACTGGGCCTGGTGGATTGCGTACGGTCCGTTCGTAGGATTGTTCGTGACCCGTATTTCGCGGGGCCGGACGATTCGGGAAGTGGTGATCGGCATGGTGGGATGGGGCTCACTGGGTGCGGCGGTGTTCTTTATGATCATGGGCAATTACAGCTTGCACCTAGAACTCACCGGCGCACTCAACGTGTCCCAGCTCCTGAAAGGCGACGGGGCGCCGACTGCAATCGTCGCCACGCTCGATCAGATGCCTGCCGCCAGTGTCTTCGTCGCCATCTTCGGTCTAGTTACGATCATCTTTGCGGCGACAACCTATGATTCAGCGGCCTACATCTTGGCAGCCGCGGCGACGCGCCGGCTGGCGGCTGGAGACGACCCAGCACGCTGGCATCGCGTGTTCTGGGCGGTGGCTCTCGCGCTGCTCCCCCTGACCCTGATGTTCGTGGGCGGGCTCCGCGTCATGCAGACGGCGGTGCTCGTCGTTTCCTTGCCAATTCTCGTTGTCGGGGTGTTCATGTCGGTCGCCTTGGTGAAGCAACTGGCGCACGACCACGCGTCTTGTCGCCAGGCATCCTGACGGCCTTGGTCAACGTCAGCGTGGTGACAGTGAAGTCCCGTCGCGGCCGCGCCGCTATACAGGCACATCTCACGCACCGTGCGTCCTAAGAGCATCGCGATCATCGGCGCTCCGACAGCGTCCCGTCCCATCCGCGGTGGCGTCGGTCGCGGGCTTGATCGTGCGCAACCCGTGGTCTCCGAGGACTGAGTCGAATAAGCGCAACTACACTGACCTGGGGACAGTCCTAATCTGGCCAACAGTCGCACCTTCTATTGCCTCTACGGTCGGACCGGCGGGTCGTCGACTCGGAAACTCAGCGGCTCTCCTCCGGCCCTCCCGGTCGACGGTACGATTCGCACGTCTATTTCAGAACTCAGATTCTCAAGCGCCAACGTGACGACGAGGGGAACGCTGGGCTCGGCGGGCGACACCCTTCAGCCCTCCCGGGTCAGTCTCAGCCGTTCGGCCGGCGCGACGGATGCGACCTCAGCCTCCGTGAACCTGGAACAGCATCTGCTCGTCAAGGTGATCCTCGTGCCGCGTAAACACCACTCGCAAGGAACCATCGCCCGCCGCATCGCGAGTGATGACCCGCATTCCGGAGCGGACGGTGAAGAAGGCCCTAGGCGTCACGGTCGACGGAGCGGGAGTAGGCACGAGAACCGTGTTGAGGAAGGTCCGGTCCTCGTTGTGGACGACCTGGCGCCAGAGATCCGGTTGACGTGTCCGGAAGAGCTCCGTGCGAAGCGAGCAAGTCAGAGTGTCCTGGCAAAACTTCAACCGGGTTAACGAGGGAAACGTCAGTCGCAAGAGGTTCCCCACCCGCGTGACCTTGGAGGCTGGAAACGACGTTTCGCGGCTATTGCTCGTCACCACCAATGCCGCAGCCAGTTGAGATGGAGGGGGACCCCAGTGATGCCGAGGAGACCGACAGTAGTGGTCCTACCCGTGTCAAATGCGGTCGTACGCTGAGCGGTCGGAATGTCGGCTGTAGCGTCGCCACGTGCTCTTCCCAGGGCGTAATCGAAGGTACCGCGAGCCCCGTTCTCGCAGCTTCGTCTTGATAAGCCACAGGGATTGGGGGAGTGATTGTGAACAGCGGAGCATTGCCTACGCAGGAGGTGGTCAACAGGACGACCGTAACGACTGACCAGACTGTAGCTTTCATGGTTCCCCCGTTTTTGCGAACCCGTGACACTCCAGACATTCAAGGCGTGGCACCTGCAATCGTCCAACCCTCCGAATCGGTTAGGTGGATCAACGCTTCGAGAAACGTGATGTAGTGCCTGGGGCGGACCTTATCTCTTCGGCTCATGATGCTCGTGTCGTCAGCGCGCAGGACGGATTCCTGCAAACGGTAGTGCACGAGGCCAGCGTAATCGGCATCGCCGACAAAGGCGCCCGCCTGGCCGTTCTCGCCCGAGGCTTCGTCCCCAAGGCCGAGCATGTGACCGGCCTCGTGGCTAATCGTGTCCATGGAGGTCTGCCGAAAAACCTCCAACCGCACCAGCGACCCCTCTTGTCGTCATACGGGGCAGTGTCATACGCCCCTCGATTGACAACGCGAATCCGCGCTCCAGTGCTGCTTCTGCAAGTCCGTTCTGCTGTGCTGTCGCACGCATAGTCGATGATCGCCTGTCGCACGTTCCGTGTCCGTTGGCGAGCAAACTCGACGGTCAACACGTTCTGGCGGTCCACTTCGGGGAATCCCGCAAAGCCAAGTAATCGTCCGCTCCATCCCGAGTGGCTGACGAGCCACACCCACGGCCGGTCGATCAATGTCGAGGAGGGGCGTCAGAACCCTCAGTAAACCAAATATCGACCGGTGCAATCTCGAGGTCTTGAACATACTCAGTCAGCAGATGGGTACTAGCCAACAGCACGGAACCCAAATCTGTCGCGGGCGAATTTGGCTCACAGCCCTCATTGCCGTGGTGCTCTCCTGGGTTACAGACACTGGCCTCAGTATCCAACGCGTCGTCCCGATACTTGAAAACGTCCACCTTCCAGTGCGCCTGCGCCAGGTTTGTCTCGCGCACACTGACCACGACCGATACGGTACGTGCGCCATCATTTGACCGGAGATCGTATTTGTTGCTCCACGCGTTCTCGACGCGGTTCCTGAACTCAGTCTTGAAGCGCTGCTCACCAAGAGTATCCCAGACGTATTCGCTGTCAGGGAATCCTGGCACGGCAGTCGAATCCCCTTGATGGAACTCGTAACGAACGCGAAGTGTGACCCTCAGCGTGTCGCCCTGTAGCGCGGCGTGGAATTGGCCAATTCCTGGAGGTGGTCGAATCTCCTTGGCAATCGGACCCTGTGCCCAGGCGCGAGTCGCGCCCAATTCGGCAACAAGAGCGACTAGGAGAATTGTCCGCCCCATTGACATGCAACGCGCTGCTCCGCGCGAGCGACTCAACCTCTTCAACGATGCGAGAACAGAGAATGCGGACATCGTCCAAAACCTCGAGAAGCTTCGCGTCCGGACCGTCGTGTGTGGGGGACACGAAGGGGCTGCAACCTGTCGGGCGTCAAGCGTCATATCTGTGTCAACGACGGCCACACCGAAACCGAACACGGCGACCTGCCGTTGTGACCATGGAACCCCCCCTCGAATCGCAGATTCACGGTCTATAGCCACTCCGACCTAACAACGTGCAATGGCGCACCGCGTGCAGGAGATCGGCCAGAGGCTCCTGTCGTCACGATGCCGCTTGACGGGTTCCAACAGGCAGAGCGCCGCGTGCTCCGCACGACCGAGACCCAGCTACGGTGGGCTTAGTCGTGATGGGCAACCGACAACCCGGATTGGGGTCCAGCGCCCGCGCTCGTCCGGACCATTGGTGGCGTATGGGGTGTGCAAGCTGCACCGCGTTCAGGGTGGTAACGTAACGTGGTGGCAGACGCGTGGATTCCCCGCGCCCGGCTCAGGTTTTGGGCTACGTCGCGAAAGGAAGTACTCATGCGGTGCCGAGTGTTCACGCTTCTCATCGGCTGCTTTTGCCCAACAGACGGACGGGGATGACATCCCGCGCATGCCGTGGGGCGACCCTGATCTGCAGGGTCGATGGCGGTTGGGGACCATGACGCCGCTCGAGCGCCCGGCTGGGTTCGAAGGCCGCCCCCGTCTAGCCGGCGCTGACGCTGACGCGTTCTTGGAAACGAGACGGACACGGTTTCGCCAAGCCCTCGACGTCGCGTTGAGCGCAGACGTGGAGTTCGGAGATGGCGGCGCCAGCGAGTCGATTCTGGATGAGTCGTTGTTCCAAGGCCGCACGTCATTAGTGGTATCGCCGTCGACCGGACGGATGCCCCGCACGTCGGTCGGCGAGGAGTGCGCCACGTTACCGTCTCGGCGAATGCGGGGGATACCGGATGGCCCCGAAGACCGGGCCCTGGACGAGCGGTGCTTGATGGCGGGGGCGCTGCCCCTAACTCCTGGCGTCGCGTTCGCGCCCGTGCTCTTTCAAACGCCGGACCATCTCGTCATCCGTCACGAGTTCATCAACGCGACCATCATCGTGCCGTTGGATGATCGGCCGCGACTCTCCTAGCGTATCCAACAGTGGACCGGCGTATCCCGGGGCCACTGGGACGGAGATACTTTTGTGGTCGAGTCGTCCAATTTCGACCCTCGACGGACGTTCGCGGGCTCTGGCGCGGGGCTGCGTCTGGTGCACCGGTTCCGGCGGATCGACCAGGACACGCTGGACTACTCGTACACTGTCGAGGATCCAGAGTCGTTCGTCGAACCATGGTCGGTGGAGTTTCCCCTGACGAACGCTCCGGCCATGATTTACGAGTTCGCCTGCCACGAGGGCAATCGGAGTATGCCGCTGCTTCTATTGGGCGCGCGCGCGACCGAAGAATCCGCCCGTTTTGTAGGTGCGTTCGAGCTCGTGTCGTACGAGCGGGTCAACCCCGCCGTCGTGGCCCCGGCCTATTCGGAAGGAATGATGCTCTACGATGCGAGCGGGCACGTCTCCGTCCACCTGTTGACCGTAGCCGGCTCGCGACCTGCCGACACGGATGCCGAGAGGGCTACCTCGGTCGAAAGCCATGTCGCCTACTACGGTGACTACGACGTGAACGTCTTTCAGGGCGAAGTACATCACTACATAGAGCAGGCGTCGGGGCCCGATTTCTGAGAGACGACCCAGACTCGTCGCTATGAGTTCATGGATGACGACACCCTGATTCTGACGGAGATCGGAGACGACGGTGTACTCACGCGAGCGACCTGGCACCGCCAGCGATAGATGCTCGGGGTCGGCCATCCCGTCCATCTCGGAGGGGAGCTCCGACCTCTGGTGCAGGAGCTCATCCAACGAAGCGCACGAAAGTGAAACGACGGAGGCGTTGCAAGCAGCCCTCGTCGCGCCCAGGCAGCGAACACAAACACCTCGAACTTCGGACACGCTGGTTCAGGGTTCCATCCCCGGTGGTATGAAACGCCCATCAACCGCAGTCCAGCCGCCATCGGCAAAGAGCACGGAGCCGGTAACAAAACTTGACGCGTCAGACGCCAGAAACAGCGTCGGGCCCACCATCTCGTCCGCGCGTGCCCACCGGTTGAAGACGCTCTTGGCGGAGTAGGCGTTATACCAGTCTGGGGCCAACTTGATCTGCTTCGTCAGCGGCGTTTCTACGACACCCGGTGCCACGGCATTGACACGCACTCCGGCTGGTCCAAACTCGGCGGCGGCCGTCCTGACCAGCTGGACAATTCCGGCTTTTGTCGCAGCATACACAGACTGGCCCGGCTCGACCACTTGAGAGCGAATCGACGAAAAGAGAATGATGCTTCCTGTTCCGTGCGGCATCATGACCCGACCGGCGGCCTGCAAGACCCAGAAATTGCCCTTCAGGTTGAGGCCGAGTACGCGGTCCACCTCGTCCGGTGTGTATTCCACGATGGGTTTCCGGACATTGACACCAGGTGTGCAGACCACCACATCGAGGCGTCCCTCCTCATCATCGATGCGAGACAGCGTCGTCTGGACGGCGGTCGCATCTCGGATGTCGAGCGAGTCCGAACACGCCGCCCCTCCGGCGCCAGTGATCGCGTCAACCGTTTCCTGTGCGCCAGCCGTGTCCGTATCCAAACAGTGAACGCGGGCTCCTTGTCGGGCACATCCGAGGGCGACGGCTTCCCCGATCCCAGATGCCGCCCCAATCACTACCGCCACGCGGTCTACAAGGCCAAAAAGTTGGTCGCCTCCATCGGCCCCTGCTGTCCTGGACGTCATCAGATTCCCATTCCAGTCGCTGTATCAGTCATTCCGGCAATTCCGCATGGGCACGACGCCCGTTCCCGCCTCGTTGGATGCCGTACCCGAATATTCGGAAACTCTGGTCTAGTCACGCAGGTCACGAGTCTGTTGCGATCGAGCCACTGTGACCACGCCGGCCGCCAGCCCAGCGGCCCCCAGCCCCAACATCGCCGGCGTGAAACCACCAACGCCGACGCCGCCGGTCGCGACTTGGACCACAACCCCGACCAATACCCCCGCCGCGATCGAAGTCAGGGCCTCAGGCGTCTGAAGCCGTCGGGTATAGAGCCCCGCGATCACCGGCACAAACAAGCTCACCGTCATGACTGTGTAAAAAAAAGACAGTGCGGAGACGATGGTGTCCGCGACAACCGCGAGCGCGGTCGCCAACACTCCACCGGCAATCGCTGCCACACGCGCGGCACGCAGCACATCGGCGTCGGTCGCGTGGGGTCGTGCGAATCGGCGATAGAGATCTTGCGAGAGAGACGTCGCCAGCATGAAGAGAATGGCATCGGCGGAGCTGACCTCAGCTGAGAACAAGGCCGCAAGCCCGACCGCGCCCACGACCGGGGGCAGAACCTCGACAAACAGTGTGGGCAGGGCCAGAACCGGGCTCGAAAGGTCAGGCATCACGGAGCGCAGCATCATGCCGAGTAGAGGCGGCACCACGGCAAACAGAAGCAGTACGACACCTGTCGCCATGACACCAACCCGAACGGCCCGGTCATCTCTGGCACCGTAGATCTTCTGGAGCAGCCCTGGCGACACGATAAACGCCGGCCCCAGCATCACGAGATAGAACCAACCCGAACCGCCACCCTGCCACGGGTTCCAATAGCCCTCGTAGTCCCGGGTCGCAGCGACCACCGAATCCCAGCCCCCAACCCCGCTCAGCGCGAGCGGCACGACAAGACCAAAGCCACCAAGCAGGACGACCAGCTGGACCATGTTGATCCAGGCCGCCGTCAGCAACCCTCCGGCAGTGAAGTAGACGGTCACCACGACGCCGGCGATGACACAGCCAACCCAGCGGTCGATGCCCGCGACAACGCTCAGGATGGCCGCCCCCCCAATGAATTGGGCCGCCAGCAGCGCCAACGCGCCACCCCAGAGCAAGGTCGCCACGGCGGCCCGGACGCTGGATCCATACCGATGCTCGAGAAAATCTCCAACCGTTTTCTGATCGTGCTCAGCCGCTACGCGTCGAATCTTTGGACCAACCCACCACGCCAAGACGATCGATCCCAGTCCGGCCGAGCCGATCCACCACCAGGCGCTCAGGCCGTCGGCGTAACCAAGGGCCGCGGCATTGACCGTTGATCCAGCCCCGATATTCGCCGCCAGCATGGTCGAGAACAGCAAGCCGGGGCCCAATCGCCGACCCGCGACAAAGAAATCGCCGGTGCTCCGTACGTGTCGGCCAATCCAGAGTCCAAGCCCCATGAGGACCGCGGCATACGACACGAGAAGTACAAGGTAGAGGTTCATAGAAACTACCCGGGACACTAACATATGCCGTGCACCATCCCGCGACTATCGAGGCGGTCATCACACAGGTCGACGCTGCGGCGGACGAAGCCGTCGCATTCGCCGCCGACTTGATTCGGATCCCCACGGTCAATCCACCCGGTGACGCCTATGACGAGTGCGCTCATGCGGTCGGCGACCGGCTGTTGCGGTGCGGGTTCGAGGTGGCGTACCACACCGCCACCCAGAGAGCGGAGCACACAACCACCCACCCCCGCGTCAATGTCGTCGGTGTTCGTCCGGGTAGACACCCGCGCCCATGCCTGCATCTCAACGGTCATATAGATGTGGTGCCCCCCGGCGATGGCTGGACACGCGACCCGTTCGGGGGCGTTATCCTAGACGGCCGCCTCTACGGGCGCGGCGCCGCCGACATGAAGACCGGTCTTGTCGCGGCGATCTACGCGACCGAGGCGGTCAGGCGAGCTGGAATTATGCTCGACGGCACCGTCGAAATCAGCGGCACCGTCGATGAAGAGAGCGGCGGTGAAGCGGGGGTCGCGTGGCTGGCCGAACAGCGAGTAATCAACGCGGCGCGCACAGACTACGTGATCATTCCCGAGCCATTCGGGATTGACCGTATTTGTGTCGGGCATCGCGGTGTCTATTGGGCCGAGATCGTGACGACCGGCCGTGTCGCGCACGGAAGCATGCCGTTCCTCGGTGTGAGCGCGGTCGAACCAATGGCGGCCATTGTCGAACGTTTCCGGACAGAGCTCCGACCCTCCCTGGCGGCCCACGTGACCGTCATGCCGGTTGTGCCATCCGGGGCACGGCATGCCACCCTCAACGTCAACACGATCGAGGGCGGACAATCCGGGCAGGCAGGTCAGACCCCGTGCGTACCCGACCGCTGCCGGCTCGTGGTCGACCGCCGATTCCTCATCGAGGAGTCTCTCGACGACGTCCGGCAAGAGCTGAGAGACGTTCTCGATACGACGCTGTCACTGTTCCCCGGCGTTGAATACACGCTCGAGGACCGACTGGTCGTCGAACCGGTGCAAACGGCGGACGAGGCCCCGGTCGTCGAGGCCGTCCGCTCGGCGGTGTCGTCGGTGGTCGGTCGTGACGCCGAACTAGTCGCCAGCCCGGGGACGTATGACCACAAACACGTCACGCGCATCGCCGGGATCACGCAGTGCGTGGCGTATGGCCCGGGCCGGCTCGAGCTAGCCCACCAGCCGGACGAGTGGTGCGACATCGAGGATTTTGTGAGCGCGATGAAAGTACTGGCGCTCGCGACGCTTCGTTTGGTGGGAGCGCCTGCTGATCGACGCGAATAGGGCGCTCGCCACGGCTCCACACCGGCGTTCCGCAATTTCCGACTGACCTGCCCGTGTATTGGAGTGTGCGACGGTTCCTGACGCGGTCACTGGTCTCCCGCCTGTATCTCGGCGGCCACAGCCTGCACGTCGTCGAGGACGCGTAGCAGATTGCCACTCCAGAGCAACCCGATTTCCGCTTCCGTATAGCCGCGGCGCACCAGCTCGAGCGTGACGTTAAATGTCTCCGACGCATCGTCCCACCCCTTCACACCGCCACCGCCATCGAAATCAGAGCTAATCCCGACGTGCTCGATACCCATCAGTTCGACCAGGTAATCGATATGGTCGACAAGGTCACCGACATCTACTGGGGGCGTGACGGGGTCCACGTCCGTCTCGAGGCGTTCCGCAACGACTTCCTCAACAGCCGCGAGACCGGTCCGGTAGGTGTCGCGCTCTTCCGGGCTCATGGCCTGTAACGCTGCGAAACGCTGTCGTCCTCCCCCAGCAATCAGAGCAAAGTCCATGGTCTCCGCGACCTCTCGGACGACCTCTTGCGACGCCTGTCGATAGGCGGTGTCCTTGGGACCATTCAGATAGCCGGCGAACGCGACCGTCTGGACCACGCCGCCGTTGGCTTTCAGCGCGAGGAGTTGTTCGTCATCGAGATTGCGACGGTGGTCGTTCAGGGCCCGAGCGGCAGAGTGGGACGCGATGACGGGGGCGCGGCTGAGCGCGATGGCTTCCAGGTTCGCTTCTTTGGACGGGTGCGAGATGTCGATGATGAGACCCCAGCGGTTCATCTCGCCCATGACCACGCGACCGAGGTCGCTGAGCCCGCCGTGGAGTACCTCGCCCAGCGCCTCGCCAGTATTGGAGTCGGCCAGCTGGCTGTGTCCGTTGTGGGCCAGTGACATATACCGCGCTCCGCGGTCCCAGAATTCTTTCACTCGACTCACATCAGCGCCGATCGGATACCCGTTCTCGACCCCGATCATCGCGACCTTCTTGCCTGAGCCCACGATTCGGCGAACATCATCGGAGGTGAGCGCGAGTTCGATCCGGTCGGGTGCGATCTCCTCGGTAAGACGATGGATGGCATCAAACTTCGCAATGGCTTGCTGGTAGGCGTCGGAAAAACCCTCGGGGGTGAGGTCGCCCTGTCGGACAAAGACGATCAGCCAGGTCACATCCAGCCCGCCTCGTTCCATCTTTGGCAGGGAGACCTGCGTGTCGAGGTCCATCGTGTAGTTGTGCTCGGAGGTGAAGTTGACCGGATTGATGTCATCGTGGGTGTCTAGTGTGATCACACGCTCGTGGATGCCCCGGGCCCGCTCGATGAGGTCGGCGGCGGGTTCGGAGACCGGTTCGACAACCGGCTCGCTACCACATGCCATCGACACAGCAAGCGCGACGACCGAGGAAAGGTGGAATGCTGGCTTCCAGCACGATCGCGTGTTTTGCTTCAAAGCAATCCTCCAGATTTACACAATTTGACCGCAGGACACAGTGCGCGCGAGCGTGACCGATGCGAGGACGACCCACGACTCCAGGCACCACCTGTCGCCTGTCCCGGCTGCTCCGCCATCCCCGCGACTGACGCCCCCACACCCATGGCCGCTACGGCCGAATCACGCCGATATCACCCTCGATGACGATCTCTGTTCCGTAGGGCGCCGACAACTCTTGGAGCCGCGACAGGATTCGCTGCGCGGTGTCCGGGGGCGCGATCCGCGGGATACCCCGACGTGCGAGACGAGCGGCCTCATAGCGGAGCTCGACGGGATGCAGCCGAACCTCCGTCAACTCCTTCTCGTGGAATTCACTGATCGCGATGAAGCTCTCGTATTTCGCGGGGAACGGACAGCCGTCACACGCATCACGTTCCACCCCGCCGAGCCCCGCCAGACCATCGACATCGCGCTGTCGCACGAATTCGCCGAGACCGTAGAAGATTGGTCGGTTGCCGTAGATTTCGATCCCACGCACCACATGAACCCCTGTCCCTTGGAACAGGTCGGCGCCCCCGTCGATTGCAGCTCGCGCAAAGACCTCGAGGTAGTCGGCCACGCTTGGATTCGTGTCGAGATGTTCCGCCTCGGGGATACCAACCCCTCGGTAACCCCCAGTCGTGTCCCGGAAATGATGAGAGTGAATCGCCACGGAGAGAAAGTCCGAACGCATTTTTCCCTCCCGAACGGCCGCCAGGAGGTCCCTCAGGTCTCGTTGATTCATCTCGTAGGCGTAATACGCCTCGGTCGTCCCGGGCTCGGCTTTCCGAAACTCCTCGCCCAAGAGTCTGATCTGTTCGTCAGTATTCGCACCGCGCGCGTAAAAGCCCGTGCCATTCGGGAAGTGCTCGCGGATTGTTCGGACCGCGTCCCACGCGGCGCCGGGGATCATGAAGTAGCGCGTCACGTCGAGCGTGCTGTAGCCGCCGACGCCCGGCCACTCGCCCCGACCCGACATCGCCGGGAGCGTCCCGGTGGCGGTGGTCGCCACCATTCCGACCCTTCCTTTTGGCACGCTCACAAAACGTGCCGCGCGGGCTGCTGCATAGGTATTCCCGACCCCCGCGTGTTGTACCCCAACCCGGTCCAAATGGGCGCTCGTCTCGGCCAGCCCCTCCGGTCCGAAGTCATTCCCATGGTTGTTGGGGCGCGCAACAAGATCGAACCCCATATCCCGGATACTGTCCGCAGCTCCGGGTTCCGCGCCATGCCCACCGATTCGTGCTCCCACAAACGTCCGGCCATCGACGACGATTCCCTCGAGATTCCCGGTCGCGATGTCCGCGCTGCGTAGCAACTTGACCACCGCGGCAAAGGAAGGATCCGTCATCATGTGTCCCAGGTCGTGAGCATAGATGAGGTCGCCGACGGTCGCGATCGTAAAGCCATCGGATACGGTCGTGGCCAGCTCCGGGTCTCGCTGCATCAGGGCGGCGGCGGTCGTCCATACGCCCACTGCCACGGCCATCATGGCCGACAGCACGAATCGTCGGGTGAACATCAGCTAAAAACCTCCCGGTCGAATGATTGACGGCATCATAGCGCGACCGGCGAGCGTCAACCATTGCCTGTGGACAGTGTGACCAATCGTTCCGCGGATTCTTGGCGCGGCACCCACCGTCTCGCCGCGACGTTCAGAACCAGCGACGTGACATGCGTCATACTGATCCGGTCGCGCGACCCGACCAGAGCACGCTGAACCGTCGACTGCTCGCGGGATAGACACGCGTCAAGGGCGCCTACCGCACATCTTTCATCCTCGAAAAGGAAACGTCATGAAACGACCACATGTTTTGTTTCTCGTCCTCGTGGCGGCAATCGCTCTCGCCGTCAACACGACCTCGGGGCAGTCGGATGATGCGGGATACACCCCAAAACGAATCAACAAGGCTATCGAGCTGCTCGAAGCAGGGCAGCCGGTCTACTACTTCCAATTTCCGGGTGGCGGCTACGAGGAAGGCAAACGCCTGGCGCAGACCTGGGCCGATGCGATTGGCTACAACGTCGAACAAGCGCCGTTCAATGCGCTGCAGTTCAAGGCGTTCATGCAGGGACTCATCGACGGCGGACCAACCCCAAGCGGCCACCGGACACCGGCGGTGATCGTGACGTTGCCAGTGGGCGGGATCGATGAGATGACGGTTCGCGCCAACTATTGGATGGTTGAACAGGTGCTCGCGGCCGGAGCCCACGGCGTCCTCATGGTGCACATGCGCGAAGAAGGCGCAGCTCGAGCGTTTGTGCAGGCGGCGCGATATCCGCTCGCGCCGCCCACACCCGGGATTGACGAAGGCCTCCGCGGTAGTGGTGGCCAGGGACTCGCCGCTGAGATGTGGGGCATCACCGCAAACGAGTATCTCCGCAAAGCGGACCCGTGGCCCCTCAACCCGTCGGGAGAACTCTTGCTTGGTTTCAAGCCGGAGGACAAAGCGGCGCTCAAGGTCATTGACCAGACGATGGCCGTCCCCGGCATCGGTATGGTCGAATGGGGACCCGCCGACATGAATATGTCGTTTGGCTCGATCCGCACACCCGGCACGCCATACCCCCAAGCAGTGACGGACGCGCGCGACCGTATTCTCGCTGCAGCTCGTGAGAATGGCGTGGTCTTTTCCGAAGTTGGGACCAACGCCGACAACGTGATCGAACGCGTCGACGCGGGTATCATGTTTCACTTCGCGAACGAGCAAGGCGCCCAGGTAGGACGAGCGCATACGGGTCGGGTAATGCCCTACTAGTGCACCGCCGTCTCCTTGACACGAGTCGTGTGACGGCTGGACATGGGAAACGAACTTCACACACGGCTCCGATGGGTAACTTCGGTTACGAGTTCCGCGGCGGTCGTCCTGATGCTGGCCGTAATGATCGGTGGGTCGCCGGTCGCGGCTCAGTCGCCCGAGGAACCAGACACCGGCGCGGCGGCCGAGACGCTAGGGCAAGCGCCTAGCGCGTTGGCCGGTCGCCCCTCGATCCGGCCGACCCGCACCGAGACACCTCCAGTCATCGACGGTCGATTGGATGACGCGGTCTGGCAACGGGCGGTCAAGATCACCGAGTTCAGTCAGTTCGAGCCAGTGGACGGTGCTCCACCGACAGAACCCACGGACATGTATGTCGCCTACGACAGCGACCACATCTACTTTGGGTTCCACGCGTACTACTCGGACCCGAGTATTCTGCGTTCCAATCGAGTCGACCGGGACACCGCCTGGAATGACGACTTGCTGACCATCTATTTCGACACCTTTATGGATCAGCAGCGCTCCTACGACTTCGATGTCAACGCCCACAACGTACAGGGCGACGGCATCATCGACCTGGTCGGCAGGCGTGACCGCGGGGCCGGGATCCCGTTCGCGGACCGCTCATGGGACACATTGTTCGACACAGGCGCCGAGATCGTCGACGACGGGTTCACCGCGGAAATGGCGATTCCCTTCAAGAGCCTGCGGTATCCCCGGGTCCCGGCGGGTATGCCACATCGCTGGGGGTTCCAGTTTGTGCGGGAAATAAAGGACCACGACGGCGAGAACATCGTATGGGCCCCGATGACACGTGACGTGCGCAGTTTTATGGGGCAGATGGGTGTTCTCGAGGGAATGACCGGTCTGTCCACCAGCCGAAACCTCGAGATCCTACCGACCTTTACCGGTATCAACTTTGGAGCGCTCGACCCGGCGAGTGGTGAGTTTCCTACGAGCAACAACCCCGAAGGCGGGCTCAACATCAAATATGGCGTCACCTCAAACCTGACCGCCGACTTCACCCTCAACCCGGACTTCTCGCAAATCGAATCGGACCTTCCCCAGATCGAAGTAAACCAGCGGTTTCCACTTTTCTTTCCCGAGCTGCGTCCGTTCTTTATCGAGGGCAACGACGTCTTCAACCTCAATGGCCCGGTGACGCTCGTGCATACTCGCACCATCGTCGACCCACTCCTCGGAGCAAAGCTGACCGGGAAGGCCGGGAAAATGGCCATCGGCGTCCTGGCCGCCAACGATGAGGCTCCCGGCAATCTCGAAGACGAGAGCGACCCGCTGTTTGGTCGGAGCGCGAACACGTTTATTGGGCGAGCCCGCTACGATCTGTTCACGGAGTCGCATGTGGGTGCGATCGTGACGCATCGGGATTTTCTGGACAGCCGCAGCACGTTGACCGGAGTTGACACTGGTCTTCGACTCTCGCCGACCCATAGCGCCAGCATGACAGCGGTGCGAGCCCAGAATCTCGATCTCGACGGTGTCGAAACCGAGGGTCACGTCTTTGACCTTCAGCTCAGACAGAACGCCAGACATCTCGATTGGTCCGTCGGCGCGTTCGAGATCACGCCGGACTTCGACACACGCGTGGGGTTCGTCCAGCGACGCGATCAGCGTCGGGTGAACACCAACATTTCGTATCGGTGGTTTCCCCAACACTGGATCATCGACTGGGGTCCGCGGGTCTGGTGGGGACGCAACTGGGACTTCGACGGCCTGCTCGACGACGAGGACTTCTGGACGTCGGTCAGCTTCTCGTTCGCGGGCAACCTAAGCGCCGGCGCGGAGATTGACCGAGAGCTGGAGCGTTTCGGAGGGATCGACTTTCACAAGAGTCGTTACTGGTTCTTTGGTGGAATCAACAAACGGCTCTACTCGATCAACCTGGGCTTTGACGCGGGAGACCAGATCTTCTTTGACCCGACCAACCCATTTCTTGGCTATGACCGGCGCGCCCGGCTGAACCTGACGTTGCGTCCGGTGTCGAGTCTCCAGACGCAGGTGAGCTTTAATACGACAAACTTCCGTGATCCACGAATTGCCGGGACCGAAGTCTTTGACGTCAAGATCACGAGACTCCAGACGACCTACACGTTCACCGACCGTTTTTTGGTGCGCAACATCAGCGAGTTTGATTCATTTGACAAGCAGTTCGATTTCAACCTGCTGTTTACCTATCGAGTCAACGGGGGCACGGTCTTTTACGTTGGCTACGACGACCACTATCGGCAGGCGCGGTTTATCGAAGGCTCGGACCCCATCCAGGAGCGGTTCATTCACTCCGACCAGTATCGGCGGACCAACCGGGCGATCTTTACAAAGCTTCAGTATCTGTTTCGATACTGATTCCACCCGCAGATTCGCTTCGGCCGACTATTCTTCTTCGTTGGTCCTGAGCGCGCGATCCGCGACTAATCGCTCGTAGTCGTCCTGCTCGAGATAGGTGACGTCGACCCAGGCAAACCCCATCTCGTCGACCGTCCGATCACCGTATCCGACCCACTGCGAGGGGTCGGGGTTGTTTCGGTTCGCGGCCGTGTTGTCGTGCCAGGCGGTCACCTTGACGACCGTGCCTTTCGGAAGAATGGGCGCGATGTCTTCCGCGTAGACGTAGTTGATGTGCCAGTTCCACTGAAAGTTGTCGACAAGGCTCAAGAGCTCCTGGCGCCCATCCGGATAGATGGCTTCGATGGACATCGCCGTGCCGCGCATGTGCATATGCGGCTGAAAGTTCTCGAACCGCGCGGGCGCTTCGAGGACGGTAAAGCCCTCGGTCGTCGACAACTGGCCCGGCCGAATGTCGATCTCACCGCTCCGGCCACTAAAGCTCGTGAGGATTGTGCGATACCGCGGCTCCTGGCCCTTCGGGTAAAAATAGACGGCCATCTCGACGACGTCGTCGCTCACTTCCTCGCCAACCGCGTGGTAATGGACCTCCCAGCGGATCTTTGAACCAGGCAACATGAGTTTCCCGGCGTTGTCGGGAAAGATCTCGCCGACCTTGCCGATGGCCCACTCCATAAAGAGCCCGGCCTCGGGCTCGTCACCGTCACGGCTGGCCGCAAGGCTTGTGGCGAGTCCCGTCAACCCCTCTTCGTCCTGAATCAGGTTGGCGAGGATGTGGTGGACGATCTTGCGTCCGCCGGGGAAAGACGGCTTGACCTCTATGGCCCGCACCCACCTCGGCTCCGTGAGTCCGGTATCAACGACCGGGCGCCACCATTTGTCTTGCCCGTTGGCGGGCATCGTAAACGGATCGCTGCGCACGATGAGACCCGGTTCGCCAAAGCGCTCGGCGAGCTGCCAGACGTTTGGGTCCGGCCAGTCCACGGGTGGCGGAAGGTCGTTCGGGTCACCCAGCGGCGCGCCGGCGTCGACCCAGGCCACGATTGTCTCGAGCTGCTGATCGGTCAAGGACCGATCGTTCTGGAATTGCTTGATACCGGCATTCTTGGCGATGTGCCACGGCGGCATCTCACGGGCCAAAACTTTTTGCTTGATCGAACGCGCCCAGGGTCGGGTCTCCTCGTAGGTCAACAGTGACATCGGTGCGATTGAATCGGGCTGATGACACACTTGACAGCTTTGCTGAAGGATCGGTGCGACGTCGCGGGCAAACGTAACACCGTCGCTGGCTGCGGCCGTCGCCACCATGGGCAGGGCTGCTGCGAGGGCTGCGAACGCCAAGACTACTCCGAGACGACGAGAGACGGTTTTGGTCATCTGCAACTCCTTCGCCTACAACTCCTTCGCCGAGCCGACGCCGCCAGTTACGGCGTGACCTCGACCCGCACAAACCCGTTGGTCCAGCAACACTGCGCATGACCGGCGTGCTCGATGCCGGAGTAATCGTTGACGGTCACGCGCAAGATGTACTTCCCCGGTTCGTCGAACGTCGCGGTGGTCGTGGCCTCGCCGTCAGGTGCATCAATCTCGAGCAGCGACTCGTCGAAGGACACTTCACCGGGCCCCTGATGTTTGACCCACGTCAAGGTAAGCGCGGCGCTGGCCGGCGGACCATACGGAATGTCGGTCGGTCGACGTATCAGATCGTCTTCGGCAAAAACGCGGAGCCTCAGCGGCACTCCCGCAGAGACGGCGCGCGGTCCGCCCGTCAGTCCGTGCGGGCCCTGCGCTTTCGGAGTCGTCGTGTCGAACGCGATTGAGGGTGGGACGTTCCCCGAGGCGCCGTCAGAAAGCGCATCGATGAGCCAATCGTTGTGGAGATGACCCGGAATGGCGAACGTCTCGCCGTGCGACGTAAGCGTCCACACGACACGGGCGTCGCCAAAGTCGGCCGGGACGTTGACGGTAAAGACCCCCCAACGTCGCCCGGGAAGAAAGTGTGTGGGCTGAATCTGGTTCGGCTCGCCGGGCTCTACGAAGTTGTCCGGTCCGACCGGAATGTCGAGAACTTCGGTGGTATTCCGATTGAAGTAGCCGAACGAAAGCGTGAGGGTCCCGTCTGGATTCTCATACCAGCCCTCGTAGGCCGGTGTCACCGACCGGCCGGATTCCCGAGAGGGATCGAGCGGCCGCTGGACGCGCACCTCAGCAGTGAAGACGGCGAGCGCGAGACAGACGGCGAAGGCAGTACAACGAAAACTCATGAGAACTTGTCAAATCTAACACTTTTTGCTGTGCGCGGTTGGTCTCGTTCGTTGCCCGAATCGCGTCGTTTTCTGTAGGGCGGATGCGACCTATTGACGTTCGATGGAGGCCACGTCGCCCCATCGATATTCGTTACGAGCAACTGGAGGTGGGCCATGTCTAGCACGGACTTGCTCCGCGGCACGCTGGACCTCTTGATGCTCTAGCAGCCCAACCACGGACTCGGCACCGGTCCCTGCTCGGCGTGGTTCCGCTTGTCGGTCGCCCATTCCTGTCGCCAGCAGGAGTCCCCGCTCCCCGGGCTGGAGGTCACAGCGACTCCGGGCACGCACTGTCAAGGTCGAGCGAGGCGAGAGGTAGCCCGGTAATGTTCTCCCCGGCGCAGATCGCCTGAGCGCAGAGGCCAGCAGAAACGAGCGCAGTCGGTGCTGGATGCGTCGATGCCCGCGGCGATACGCCGCATTTGCAAGTTTGAGAAAAAATGTGGAAAACCCTGAAGTTTGAGTTGTGTCAGACCGAAAACATAAACGTTGGTCTCCAGATTGACTCGGATGACCTTTTTCACTGGGCGCGCGGTCGGCTCAGAAAGGAGCGAACGACATGATGTTGAAGCAAACACGAGGGAGAGCCCCGACGGCCTGGTCGCCTCTGCGAGCACTCGCACGGCTGGCCGGTCTGTTCGTGTGTCTTGTCGCCTTGACCGGGACGGCAACCGCAGGGCCAGACGCTGAGGCGTATCAATGGCACGGTGAGCTGGTCGCCCTCGACGAGGGAGCCATGACCGTCAGAGCACGGGTCGTGTCGAGAGAAGGGCAAGTCGGACTCGAACAGCTGCACGCTGGTGAGGCCATCGTTGTCAACTGGTCGGGATTTGAGGATCGGACGAGCGGGATCCGCTTCGTGACCCCCGCGTACCCCGACACCGCTGACCGGTTTCAACTTTCCGCTACATTTGCGGAAGTTGACCTCGCCACGAGCTATCTGACCTTCACGGTCAACGCCACTGAGGATAGTCTCGAGGCGTTGCGAACCGTCGAACCCGGAACGTGGACGACGGTATCCTCTCCGCACCACACGACGGACAGCAGAGCGTCCGTATTGGCGATCACCCCGTTTGACGCGTCGCGTCAAATGAGTGACTCGACCCGGGCGGCGATAGATGAGCACGACACCTTTCGGTGGCACGGCGAGCTCGTGTCCGTCGGAGACGGCGTGGTCACGCTCAAGTCGCGGATTGTATCGAGAGAGCGGCTGCACGACGTGGAAGGCTTCGACACCGGCGACGCGATCACGCTGAGCTGGTCTGGGTTTGGGAACCGCGCCAACGGCATTCGGTTTGTCAAACACGCCCGTCCCGCGTCACCAGGTCGCTTCCGCTTGCCAGCCACATTCGTCTCGGCAGATCCAACGTCGCAGTATGTGACCTTCACCGTCAGCGCGCCTCAGCAAAGTCTGGCGTCGGTCTACTCGCTCGAGCCGGGCGCCTGGGCCACAGTCACGTCACCTCACTCGGCGACCACCGAGACAGACCAGGTCTTGACCGTCGATGCCTTTGACGTGACAAGGAGAGGGCAACGGATGGCATCCGCCGCCGCCTACGAGAGCTATCAATGGCACGGGCAGCTGGTCGCACTCGAAGACGGTGCCATCACCGTCAAGTCTCGCATCGTGTCTCGTGATGGGCTGGCCGAACTCGATAGCTTGACCGCTGGCGAAGAGATTCTCGTCAACTGGTCCGGCTTTGAAGACCGCGCCAATGGTATTCGGTCCGTCAAGCGAACGCGCCCGTTGTGGGACGAGGGGTTCCGGCTCCCGGCTACGTTCGTCGCGGCTGATACGGCTACCCAATACGTGACCTTCACCGTCGCCACGCCCGACGGCAGCCTTGCCGCAGTCGGCTCGCTTGAACCGGGGACCTGGGTTACCGTGACGTCACGGCATCGACCCACCGGGGAGACCGAGGCCGTGGTGATGGTGGATGCCTTCGACACGACACGGCAAGCTCGTCGCTATGCATGGCAAGGCGACCTGCTTTCGTTCGACAAGACGGCCGCAGCCGTTGAGGTCTCGGCTGCCGTCGAGGACCATGTCGTGCGATACGTCGACCGCTTCAACAAGGGCGACGAAGTTGTGTTGATCTGGGCACCGAGCTCGGACGAAGACGTCGCCGCTATCCGGTATCTGGAACCTCGCGAAGGCTCGATCCTGGATCACGGCTATGTTCTGCCAGTTGAATTTGCCGGCGCCGATACGGCGCAAGGCCGCATCACGTTTAGCGTCAGAGTGCCTCCCAGTACGCTGACGAGCTGGGCCGCGCTTCAGCCCGGAACCGCCGTACGGGTGACCTCCCTCTTCGAGCAACGCGGCGACACGGCTGCGATCTTGACGGTCGAGTCATCTGACGAGCAAGGGTCCTGATCGGCGAAACGCGTAGCATGCGCTAAGGGCCGCCACTCGGCCCCAGAGGGCGCCGACGGACATTGAGCCGTCGGCGCCCTTGCTGTCTCCCGCCACCGTCTCCCGCCCCCACAACCAGGTCGTCTCGCGGACGCGCGCGATTCTCGGCTCGGCTGTCCGCCAAACAAACAGTGCAACAGTGCTCATGCCCGCTTGTCACCGCTCTTCCCAAGACTCGGTGTATAACTCAAGGGGTCTGGACCGTAGATTGGGGAACCTGGCCGCTGGTCGCACCCCTGTCTGAGAGACCAGCCTAGACATGAGAGGGACGAACCCATGACGACTCGACACCTCCGATGTACGGCGGCAGCTGGCGCCATTGCTTCGCTCGCCATCACCGGTCATACCGTCTTGGCAAGCCAGGACGAGTGGTCGCCGGGACCGGCCTCGTGGTCGGGGAACCTGGCTCCGATTACCGCAGCGGATTGGAACTACGACCGGGCCGAACATCTGGCGGGCCGCGCAGGGTTTAGCGGAACCCCGGAGGAAATCCAACAGCTGGCCAAGATGACACCAGAGGACGCGGTCCGGTCTCTCGTGTATTACGACGGCATCTCGAACGACCACCTTCCGCCGTTCGAGCATTCGGGTTTCTGGGACGACACCCTTACGCATTTTCCGCCGAGCAGACCGGCGGCCACCGAGCTGGCGCTGCGACGTGGCGAGAGCATGGGTATTCGCATCAAGCCCGATTTCGTCAACCGCCTCGCGCAACCGGTCTCTGATCGGTTCTTCTACTGGCTGCGGGCGACCCAGCTCGAGACCCGCCGCGTCGCCTACTGGTGGGCCGAGCGGATGCTGGACACGGAACGACCACTCGAAGAAAAGATGGCGCTGTTCTGGCATGGCCATTTCGCCACTGCCGAAAACAAGGTCCGCGACTATCGCAAGATGCTGGGGCAGATCGACATGTTCGAGCGTCACGCGACCGGGAACTTTGGCGAGCTGCTGGTTGCCGTCGCCAAGGACCCAGGGATGCTGTATTACCTTGATGCTGGCGTCAACGTGAAGGGGGCGGCCAATGAAAACTTCGCCCGGGAAGTCATGGAACTCTTCACGATGGGCGTTGGCAACTACGAGGAGCGGGATGTCCGCGAGGCGGCCCGTGCGTTTACCGGTTGGAACTTCGAGAACCTCGACTTTGTCGTCAACACTGGACTACATGATGACGGGGCCAAGACGTTCTTGGGTCGGACCGGTAACTTCGACGGCGTCGACGTACTCAAGATCATCCTCGAGCAGCCGGCAACGGCCAACTACATGGCGGCGAAGATCTACCGTTTCTTTGTCCGCGAAGATCCTTCCGCGGCGCTCACGGCCGAGCTGGGAGCACTCTTGCGGGAGAACGACTACGAGCTGCGCCCGCTATTGGAAACCGTTTTCTTGTCGCAAGACTTCTACAGCGAGGCCAGTTACGGTGCACACATCAAGGGCCCGGTCGAGCATGTCATCACGTTGCTCAAACAGCTCGGCGCGGTAGATGTGCCCGGGGTGCCGGACTTCAACCTCACCACCATCGCGCTTGGCCAGCATCTGCTGAATCCGCCGTCGGTGGCTGGCTGGGCACAAGGCCGGTCGTGGATTACACCGGCGTTTCTGCAAGAGCGTGGCAACGTCGCGTTCAACTACCTCTTCCCGACCGTCGTCGACTTCAACGATCCGAATTTCCTTCCGCGCGGCGGGGATGGCGTCATTGGCGAGCGGTTGCGTCGCGGCTATGACTTCACCAGCGCGATCGCGCTCGAGGACGACCCGGACAGGATGACGGCGTTTGACATGGCGACAAAGGAACGGGACGAACTGTTCAACACCCGTATCTCGGGTTACCAGGCCTGGGCGCACGCCATGCGCAAACTGATTCCAACGCCGCGGGGCGCGGCTCGGTTCGACATGACGCAGATCGTGCTCAACTCGGGCGCTGCCACCACCGAGGAGGCAGTGGACACGCTCCTGAGTCGCTTCCTGCGGATACCCGTCTCTTCCGATCTCCGCGACTCACTCGTCGTTCTTCTCAACGAAGAGCTCGGGACGTCGGATTTGAAGCGCGCTCAAACCTACCTGGAAGATCCGCTACGCATGGTGACCCACGTCATTTTGAGCACGCCGGAATATCAACTCGACTAGCAGCCCGCTCACTCTGACAGCCGCGAACCTCACGTGCGTTTCTGCCAGTATGCGAACTCCGGTTCATAACACGAACCATCGAGGTCGTTGACCTGATCGTGCATCCGCGCCTGAGTGTCGGGAACGGCCATGTTGTAGACAGCCGGACCCAGCTCGTCGACAAAGAAATCAAGGAGGAGTGACGCCCCCAAGTCTCCGATTTGGTCATCCATGTTCTCGGTCACGTATCTCTTTATTGAAGAGATCAAGCGCTGACGCGTGTCGTCCGGTAATTTGATGGCCATGAGATTATGATCCCGCTCATGCAACGCACAATACTTCTTTCGGTTCTCACCACATGTATCGCTTGCGGCGGAGAGCCCGCCGGGCCACCGGAGCCGGCCGCACCGGTCGAGGCCGCCGTCGAGGAGACTGCGCTCAAACTGTATGTGTTTGAGTGTGGTCACCTGGATTTCGACACGCTCGAGCGCTTTAGTATCGAGAACGACGAAACGGACGTCCGCGAGCTGATCGTGCCGTGCTATGTCGTAGAGCATCCGGACGGTCGAATGCTCTGGGATGGTGGTCTGCCCTCGTCCTATACGGAACCCCCGAGTCATCGGTCAAACGCTCGGCTCGAACAGCCGCTGGCCGCACAATTGGCGACGCTCGACCTCGGCTTTGACCTCAGCTCTCTCGACTACGCGGCGTTTTCTCACATGCACTATGACCATGTTGGCGTCGCGAATGAGATCACCGGGGCGACCTGGCTTGTCCAGCGGACGGAGCACACGGCCATGTTCGGAGACCAGGCGCTCGGGTCACCCGCAGAACCTGAGCTCTATGCCAACCTGCGGGACGCAGAGACAACGCTGCTGGACGGTGATCACGACGTGTTTGGTGATGGCCGCGTGCGGATCCTCTCAGCCCCGGGTCATACGCCAGGTCACCAGGTGTTGTTTCTCGATCTCGCCGAGACCGGTCCACTTGTACTCTCCGGAGACCTCTATCATTTCCGATTGAGCCGAGCGCAGCAGCGGGTCCCGACCTTCAATTTCGACAGCGAGGCGACAGTCGCCTCGATGGAGCGCATAGAAGCGTTTGTCGCAGAGGTGGGAGCAACGTTCTGGATCGAGCACGACTTGGCGCTGTTTGAAGGTCTCGACAAGGCACCGGCCTACTACGAGTAGGCCGGCTGTCAGGCCATGGCGTTTGTGACGCCGCGGCGTCAATGGCTCAGCACGTCATCCCCCGGGCCGGCGGTCCGGGGGATGACCTTCCACCGTGCGGCGTCCCTCGGTTGTCGCGGGCGTCACCGCAAAGACGAACGTCTATCTGCTGCCTTGCTCGGCTGCGTCCCGCGCTCGTGCTCCGCTGAGGATGTTTGTCATGCCGTAGTTACCCTCTTGACACGCATACTCGACGAGCTCGTACTGACTGTCGTCAAGCTCCCACCGGAACATCGCGGTCCAGGGTCTGGTCCACACGGTCGGGTCATCGATCGTGAATTGATACTCCAGCGTATTTGGCCCGATGCGGGTGTAGCGCTCGACGAGTGTCATATCTTTACTCGACCCTTGGAAGGGCGCGCCACCGTTGAAATTTGTGCTCTCGACCACAAGGGTATCGCCCTCCCATCGGCCCTGCGAATGACCGAGATACGAGGTCACGTTCTCCCCGACGGACGGTCGAGGCTCGGTCGGAACGACCCGCGTCTCGTGGACCATCTCGCGGGTCACCGTGACATACCCTGGGCCCTGCACAATCTGCATGCCGTTGTTGTAGCCGCCCGGCGTCGGGATCAGACCACGCGTAATACACCGAACCCAAGGCGAAAGATCCGACGGAGCGGCCGGTGCCGCTCCCACCCGAAGGGCGCGGGCCTCCGCCGCGGCCGCGGCCAGCTCTTCGCCTCTGGCTGTTCGGGAAGGGAGCCGACCGTCGGGAGGATCGATCACCATCGCCACCTGGGTCGAGACGGCCGCGCCGTCATAGCCAAGGGTCGTGTCGCGCCACTCGCGCTCGTAGCCCCAGATGCCGCCCAGTAACCGTCCCTCGTGCCGAGCCACCGCCTCTTCGGCGCTGAGCTCCCCGACCTCCACATCGTCGGGTCGCTCGAACGAGATACCGACGGCGGCGCTATTGGTCCACACGCCTTGGAAGTCGGGCTCGCCCCACGGCGTCCGCGGCGCATCGTACGGTCCGAGGGCGTCTGTGGTCAGAATGGCCGCGCCAAAATCGACATCGACACCTGCGAAGCCCGTCTCGACCACCGCCACCCTGACATTGTCGGGGCCGGCGACAAACACCCGGCGAGCCGAGGTGCGCCCACCTTCGGGCACCGCCGGCTCGTGCTCGAGGGTCACGCCACGTTGGCGTAGGTCGGCCGTTATCGTATCGAGATCGTCGACGACGAACCCCACGTGATCAATGGCGCGCTCCACCGTTGATCCCGGTTCGCCGCCGGTCGCGGCTGATACCAGAAACCAGATACCGTTAAAGCGCAAACCGTCGAGTCGTCCCTTGAGACTGGCGGGCTCACCGCCCATCACGTCCCGATACCAGGCGAGCGTGGCCTCCGGATCACTGGCACTGAGATGCACATGGTGGAATCCGAGTGTGTCGGGGTCTTCTACGACCTCGATCCGCGTGCCCCACGGGTCGAACACGAAACCGAGTTTGAAGAGACCCGGCACGTCTCGAAGTGTCGAGCCGTCCGGATTTCGCTGCAGTCTGACCCCGGAGCCACGCACACCGACTCCCTCGAGTTCGGCCATCTTCGCGGTCACGTCGGAGAACGAGAAGCCGATGTGATCGACGCCCGT
>Ga0310121_10001064_pt1 | contig 28932 bp, 18 predicted proteins | sample CB27_Tmax_986_MG_FD_203504 | JGI IMG/M metagenome (GOLD analysis project Ga0310121, IMG submission 203504) | Marine microbial communities from Western Arctic Ocean, Canada - CB27_Tmax_986 | ecosystem: Environmental > Aquatic > Marine > Oceanic | place: Canada: Western Arctic Ocean | collected... | reverse complement strand
CAGCTGGTTCGCGGGGCAACGGCCCCTCTCCTCGCTTGCGCGTCAGGCTAGTGTTAAGGTGGCATTGCAATCTATGTCAGCATTTGTCCGAGTTATGATCAAGGCCATTGCCGACCAAGGTATCGCCAGTACCGAAGCCGCTGATTCGACGCCATGACTAGCAAGGATCCGATCGCCAGCCACCGGTTCGAGCAGCAGGACGTCGCTCAAGCCCTCGAGTTTCTAAAACGGACGCGCAGTGAGCTGCGCACTCTCCGCAAGGCGCGAGTTTGGACCGATCGCTTCGCAGTTTATGACATCAATGGAGATTCGTTTGAGATTACCGGTATCGGCTTTCTCGACCCTGAAATCGTGGCGATCCTGGATCACGTTAACGCCGCTTACAAACGTGACAAGATTCACGAACCAGCCCAACGCGAATTCAAGGAATTCAAAACGGGACGACGATATGCCTGGGCCGCCGATCGTGTAATGTAGACCTGCTTCGCCCTTATGCGATCTCACGGGCGGATCGGCCGGCCAACCAGCTCTGCTCCAGATCACTTCCGGCATCTTTCAGCTCGGTTTCTTGACCAACCACGGCCGCGAGTTCTCGTTTGAGTTCGGGCATGACTTGCCGAGCGGCGCGAACGCCGACGTCGAATAGATCACGACCACAGGTGAAGTCTTCAAAGGCAAAGCCGGACGTGTCGGGGGTAATCAAGAAGTCACTGTCCGACGCATGAATCGTCGATAGCTGCTTCATCTGGACGTCGGAGACTCGCAACAGAGTCTCAAAGAAGCCCGGCGTTTCCATTCTCGCTCCTGAAGTCGGCGTCGAAGACTCCGTGAGAAAACTCCCCAATTCCGAGCTTACGTCGACCGCCACCACGAAATCGCAACCTCGCTCACGCAACGTACGCGCGGGCACGTTTTCTAGTATTCCGCCGTCAACGAGTGCCTGGCCATTCTTTAGGATCGGTCGTCCGCAAAACGGATAATTGATGCTCTCCAGAATTGCGTTCACGCAATCCCCTTCACTGCGTACCACCTTTTCGCCGCGGATCAAATCCACCGTGGTGGTGTGGACGGGTACTAGCAAATCCTCCAAGCGGACATCGCCAAAGAATCCGCGGAAGATACGCTCCAACAGACCCATGCGGAACAGCGCCAACAAATACCATTTCTTGGCTTTCGGAAGCCATCGCATGAAACGCGGCGGTTGCATGGTGACATCAAACATATCGAGTACTTCAGGGATGCTAAACCCAGCCGCATGGGCTACGGACACCAGCGCGCCGGCGCTGGTACCCGCCAACTGGTCAAAGTAGATTCCCTCCTCCTCGAATGCATGCAGTACACCTAGGTGGGCCAGGCCCCGCGCGCCGCCGCCGCCGAGAGCCAACCCGAGTCGGATGCCGCGGAGTCGGTGTTTGAGACGAGTCACGTCCGCCAAGCGGAACGCGCTGGCCTTCCCTTCGCTCGAAGTCACTCGAACGCGCCGTTCAGGCGCCGAACGCGGTTCCTCGCCGAGCTCCTCCAAGGCGGCAGGCAAACGGCCAGTCACACAACGAACCGTCTCTACGTAGGAGCGACGAGAGCATTGCTCCATCTTCCTCGCTACCGGCTCGTCATCGTCGCCTTGAGTTCCATCGTCGCCTTGAGTTCCATCGTCGATCCACCAGAAGAGCTCACACGTTTCCAACAATTCGGGCGCGGCATTGCGAAGCGAAACGTCCAACAGGGTCTTGCGTTCGTGTTCCGCTTGCGTCGCCAGGGCGTTTCGCGCCTGGCGTCGAGTCAGTTCGTCGTCTAGGTTCAGGGCGGTGACCTGAGTCCGCTTAGGCATCTCGTTGTTGCGAGCCAGACCACTCCAGTAGTCGACCCGATCCGTAAAAATGTGAATCGGCTCGGAAGTCGTATGCCAGGCGAAAATCATCGCGCGGGCGAGCGCGTCTTCCTCGCCATCGCGCCGAACCAAGGCGAGCGTGGCGATCTTGTGGCGTGTGAGCTTGCGCTGAAAAGTACCTCGCAGCCAGCCGCTCAGGGTACGGCTAACATTCGCCGCGAAGCCGGGAATCGAGTTCATGAACTCGTGAAAGTCATCGCGTGCAATCTCCATCACCTCCGATTCAATCAAGGCCGTGACATCGGCTGCCCGCTGGGCGGATTGAATCAATCCCAGCTCACCGAAGTGATTGCCCCGGCTGAGAATATTGATCAGCGATTCGCGTCCACTATCATTCTGTTGGGTGACCTTGAAGCGACCACGCATGATCAGATACATGCACTCGCTTCTCGCACCCGCGCGGCAAACCACGGACCTTGGAGCCACGGTCCGCCGTGTCGTACGGCTCACAATGCGGCTGATTTCCCGAGGTCGCAAGCCGCGAAATAGGTCGCACTGCGCCAGGCTCTCGATGGCGCTGGTGGATTGAGGATGTTGCATGCCGTCGTCCTTTGTGCCGGGCACGACGGTTCGCCGTGCCGTGTCTAAGTGTTGAGTGGGTCGTGCGTCGTCGGTCGTGTAACCGTTCGAAAAGCGCGGAAGTTGGAAGAATGTTACGAAGTTATCGCCCAGGCCACCGTCCGAGCTTGCCTCGGTGAAGCTGTTTTCGAAACCAGACGAAAGCCACGCAACCCGCGTGCTGAGCGTGTTGGCGCGGTGATCGCCTCGGCTTGTGGTGCCGAACCTTAGCCTCAATGAGGCTAAAATCGGGTGTCGAGGCATCCTCTGTAACGTTTTACACGCGTTTTCGCTCTGCTATTGGCGACGCAAGCGGGCTCCACGCTCAGTCTACGTCTTCGCGTTGCTCGATGGTCGCGATTGCTTAACGCCATCGACGCCAAAACATTTCATTACACCGGAGTGATTCCATGTATTCCACATTCAAAACCGACCTCAAATCAGTTGAAACGCTTTCCGAACTGCTGCAGTTTCGCGGCGAGACCCACCCAGACGCTGGCTACAATTGGTTGGACGGCGACCTAGAGGCAAGCGCATCGATCAGTCTAACCCAGCTTGATCGTCGCGCCAGGGCAATCGCCAAGGAGATTCGTGAACATGTCAACATCAACGAGAACGTCTTTTTGATGTACCCTCCCGGCCTCGAATTCATCGAAGCCTTCTTCGGGTGCATGTACGCCGGTGTCGTGGCGGTGCCGACTTATCCTCCACGGGGTTCTCGTGGGGTCGAACGGGCCCGAGCGCTAATCGCCGACTCGGCGGCGCGCTTGGCACTGACTGTCTCAGACCGATTTTCCAGTACGTCGGTCGATGGGCGCGAACGTAAGGTGACGGGTGACCTCCCCCTGATCCAAACGGACAACATTTCCACCGCCGGCGCGGATTGGACGCCCGCCGCGGTCACCAAGAATGACCTGGCCTTCATCCAATACACCTCGGGCTCCACCGGACAGCCCAAGGGTGTCATGCTGCGCCACGGCAACTTGATCGATAACCTGAGCGTCATCCGCGAGCAATTCAACTACCGGTCGAGTGACCCGGCAGTGTCGTGGTTGCCGCCCTATCACGACATGGGCCTGATTGGTGGAATTTTGGGCGCACTGTATGGTGGCGGCGGAGCGAATCTAATGGCACCCGCCTCGTTCATGCAGAATCCGCTTGGATGGTTACACGCGATCTCCAAATACGGTGCTTCGATCAGCGGCGCCCCGAATTTTGCCTACGACCTGTGCGTGGACCGCGCCAACTCTGCCGATCTGGATGGTCTCGATCTGAGCAGCTGGCGCGTAGCCTTCTGTGGTGCCGAGCCAGTCTCCCCGGACACGCTAGAGCGTTTCTGCGAGACGTTTGGTCCGTACGGATTTCGACGTGACGCTTTATTGGCCTGTTATGGGATGGCGGAAACTACGTTGCTGGTCACCAGCACCGACCACCGCGCGTTCCCCCACGTGTTGACCCAGCGCAGCTCGCGAGGCTCCGAGGAGACGCAAGGAACGGACGAATCCACGGAAACTATCGAACTGTCCGACGGTTCGACTGAACGACGCCTGGTCTCATGCGGCGTTCCCGCCAACGGCTTCGATCTGCAAATCGTCGACCCGAAATCTTGCCAACCCAAACCTGACCTACAAGAAGGCGAAATCTGGTTGGCGGGACCCAGCGTTGCAGAGGGCTATTGGAACAAACCGGAAGAAACCGAGAACACATTTTGCGCTACGATGGCAGGTGACAGCGACCGGAAGTACCTCCGTAGTGGCGACCTTGGTTTCGTCCGCGGCGGTCAACTGTATGTGACTGGACGACTCAAGGACCTCATCATCGTCCGTGGGCGGAATCTCTATCCTCAAGATATCGAGAGGGCCGTTGGCACGAGCCACGAAGCGCTCTCTCCTTACGGCACCATTGCGTTTGGCATGCCGTCGGATAGCGGTGAACGGTTGGTCGTCGTAGCCGAAACTCGCCGCAACGGTCATTCACTGGATACCGACTCCGTTTTTGCGTCCATTCGCCAGGCGATCTCCGAGCAGTTCCAGGTCGCGGTGGGCGCGATCGTGTTGGTGCGCACGGGCAGCCTACCTCGCACCACCAGTGGCAAGGTGCAGCGACGCGCTTGCCGTCAACGCATGTTGAACGACGAGCTGCGGACGCTGGCCAGCTGGGATTCGTCGACGCCGCCGTCGACCGCCTCGGTCCAAAACACCTCCGCGGGATCAATCTCCTCCGTATGTACCAATCGGCTTGCCACGGAGCTGCCGAAGGGTGTAATTGAGATCGAAGGGTGGTTGACACAGCGTATCGGTGATCACCTTAACGTTCCTAACATTGGGTCGATCGACCGCACCGCTCCGATCACGCAACTGGGATTGGACTCCGTCACCGCGGTGATGATTTCCGGTGAACTGCAAAAGCAATTTGGTGTCAATCTCCCGCCCACCCTGCTGTACGATTGCTCCACGATTCAAGACGTGGCCATCCACCTCGACGAGGAACGGAATAAAAAACCGGTCAACGACGTGGACGAAGAGCAACCCAGTCACGGAGAAGCGACGTCAACGGATGCGGACGCCGGCGATTCAAACAGATTCCCGCTTTCACACGGCCAACAAGCGATGTGGATCACCAACCAACTGGATCCAGAAAGCTCGGCTTACAACCTCGTATTCGCCGCGAAAGTCGCCGCGACCGTCACCGAGGAGATGTTGCGGCAAGCGGTCGAGGGTATCGTCGTTCGCCACGAGGTACTCCGCACGACTTTCGAGACGGTCGATGGTCGACCGTTGCAGTGCGTCGCCGAAGAGGTGGACGTCTCCGTTCCGACGTTGGACGCGGCTGGTGATTCCGATGAACAGTTGATCGAGCGGGCTCGGCAGTTGGGAAGTGCCCCATTTCGGCTCAAATCGGAACTGCCATTTCGCGCCACGGTTTTGCGTCGCGGTAACGGTGACCGCGTACTGGTCATGGCCTGTCATCACATCGTCGCCGACATGTGGTCGTTGGACGTGTTGGTCCAGCAGCTGCGTGAGTCCCTGGCCGAGCAGCTAGCCGGCACGCCGACACACGGTGAGCCGCTGGCAACCTCGTACGCCGAGTTTGTTCGCTGGGAATCCCAGTTCGTCGGCTCGGATGAAGAAGAGCGGCTCTGGGGCTATTGGTCGGAGCAACTTCGCGGCTCGCTACCCCAACTCAACTTGCCCACCGATCGGCCGCGTCCACAACAGCAAACTTCCGCGGGTCAGACCCACGAATGGCAACTATCCGATGGCACGGTGGAGCGGCTAAAGCAGCTTTCTCGTGACGAAAACAGCACCCTGTTTGCCACGATGCTGGCGCTCTACAAGACGCTGTTACATCGACAGACGCAGCAGGAAGATCTGATTGTGGGAACGACCGTCGCACTGCGTAACCAGGCTGAGTTTGAGAAGCTGTTCGGTTTCCTTGTCAACGCTGTACCGATTCGCACCCAGCCCGTCGGGAAAAAGGATTTTCGTTCTTTCTTGGGAGAGGTACGGGAGTCCATGCGAGGGGCGCTGTCACATCAGGAGTATCCGTTCCAGCGATTGGTGGAACGACTCCAGCCCGAGCGAGACACCAGTCGTTCGCCCGTATTCCAGACCATGTTCACTTGGGACAAGGCTCGCCATGCAGGGTCGAACGGCTCGGATTCGGCCGTTCCCGGCTCGAACGTTCCCGGCTCGAACGTACCTGCCACGTCGCTGGACCAGCCAATCTTGATGGAGCAGACCGGTGCCGCGTTTGACCTCACATTCTGTGTCTTCGAGGTGGAGGGCAAGCTGACCGTCGGCTTGAAGTACAACACCGACTTGTTCGACGCGGAAACGATCGCCCGTATGGCCGACCATTTTGACCGATTGGTGTCCGATGTCTTGGACAATCCGACTCGCCGACTTGAGGAGTTCAACCTGATGTCGGCCGCACAACGATCCCGCATTCTGGTCGACTTCAACCGTACGGATGTGGGCTATTCGGACACACGGTTATTTCACGAACTGTTCGAGCAGCATGCGGTCATGACGCCCGCGGCACCAGCTCTACGTGCCGGTCACGTGAGCTGGAACTATGGCGAACTGAACGCGCAAGCCAATCAACTGGCCCATTACCTCAGTGAGCGTGGCGTGGGGCCGGGCAAGATGGTGGGGCTGTTCATGCCTCGTTCGGCCCAGGCCGTCGTCTCGATCTTGGCCGTATGGAAAACCGGTGCCGCCTATTTGCCATTGGCCGCGGACTATCCCCAGCAACGTTTGCAGTACATGGTCGATGACGCACGGCCGGACGTGATTTTGCTGGACGGTGCCGTACTCGACGATGCACCGCGGTGCGACGGCAAGGTCATTTCACTACCTCAAATCCATGAACGGCTGCTGGATCAGCCGACGAACGACCTGGAGACGGAGACGACGGCGGACGATGCCGCCTACGTGATCTACACGTCTGGTTCGACTGGTAATCCCAAAGGTGTGTTGCTGCGTCATCGCGGCCTCTGCAACCTGGTTGAGGCTCAGAAACGAACTTACAACGTGGGACCTGGAGACCGCGTGCTCCAATTCTCATCGCTTAGCTTCGACGCCTCGGTCGTAGAGATGCTGTTGGCCCTGACCGCTGGTGGCGAATTGGTCATGCCCACCTCGCGAACGTTGGCCGGAGGGGCTGGCTTGGAAGATCAGTTGCGAGAGGACCAGATCACGATCGCGACGTTGCCGCCATCGGCCTTGGCGATGATCCAATCTGACAACCTGCCTTGGCTCCGCACCATCGTGTCGGCTGGTGAAGCTTGCACCCCCGACATCGTGGAGAAGTGGGGAGTGGGCCGACGATATTTCAATGCGTATGGACCGACCGAGTGCACGGTGTGGACGACTCTGGCGCAATTGCAACCGGGCGAGCCGATTCACATTGGGCGACCGATTGCCAATGTGAAAGCGTACATTCTTAATTCAGCGATGCAGCCGACACCGATTGGCGTGCCGGGCGAGTTGTATCTGGGTGGGCCTGGCGTAGCCCCTGGTTACCTCAATCGCCCCGAGCTTACGGCCGAACGATTTGTGTCCGACCCGTTCAGCGACGACGTCTTCAGTCGGCTGTATCGCACCGGTGACTTGGCTCGTTACACGTCCGACGGCAACATCGACTTTCTCGGTCGCATGGACCGACAGGTCAAGCTTCGCGGTCATCGCATCGAACTCGGCGAGATCGAGTCGGTGCTCAGCACGCACCCAGCGGCCAACCATGCCGTGGTGAAAGTTATCGGTAGCGGCCAAACGGCCCGACTGGTGGCCTACATGGTTTACCAGGCCGATGCGGTCGCGCCGAATGTCGATCAACTTCGTGAGCATCTTGCCGATCGTCTGCCGGTGAACATGGTACCATCGCACTGGGTCGTGTTGGACGAACTACCGTTGACGCCCAACGGTAAGGTCGATCGGGACGCGTTGCCTGCACCAGACATGGAACGGCCCGAGCTCGCCTCGGAGTTCGTACCCGTCCGTAACGACGTGCAACGTCGCATGGCGGAAGTTTGGCAGACGGTTCTCCGTGTTGACCGAGTTGGCATCGAAGACAACTTCTTCGCTTTGGGCGGTGCGTCGATTCAGGCATTGGAAGTGGCCGAACGGGCCGCGCAGGTGGGCATCACTTTGGACCCACAACTGTTATTCCAGTATCAAACCATCGCGGAATTGAGTCAGCACGTTGAGGATGGGGCCCCGACTGCGTCGGAACCGATTGAGGAGACGTCTTCGCACGCTGGGAGCTCGGACGTTGGGACGCGCCCCAACCACGAGGAGACACTGGAGGACACGGTCGACTTCATCAGCAACTACGACACAACCTGCCAACAGAGCCTGGCGGATGAAGCTCCGAATGACGGCGGCGGACCGCGGATGCGAATTGAAAGTCTCGGCGTCTATCTTCCCGAAAACGTCGTCTCAACCGAAGAGGTTTTGGCGGGATGCCAACAGCCACTGGAGTTCCCGTTGGAGCGAATGACGGGGATCAAGAGCCGCCGCGTGGTAGCCGACGATGAGTTCTCATACGACCTGGCCGTCAAATCGGCCCAGGATTGCCTGGCTCAATCGTCCTACGCCGCGGAGGATATCGACTTGTTGATCTGCTGTAACATTTCTCGATGTGATGGTCCGGAGGCACGTTTTACCTTCGAGCCCAGCACGGCGTCCCGGTTGCGACACGAACTGGGGATGCACGGCGCGTTGGCGTTCGACATATCCAACGCGTGTGCGGGATTCTTCACTGCCATGACGGTAGTTGACGCCATGTTGGCCGACGGAGCAGCGCGTCGGGCCATGGTGGTCAGCGGAGAGCACATCACTCACTTGTCGCGGACCGCGCAAAAGGAAATCGAAGGCTTCATGGACCCGCGACTGGCCAGCCTCACGTTGGGCGACTCGGGTGCGGCCACGATCTTGGAACGGTCCAACACGGGCGGTGGCTTTCAGGACTTGAGCTTGTTCACCATGGGTGCCTACCACAAACTCTGCGTGGCCAAGCTGGGAGCCAACGGGGCGACAATGAACACCGACGCGCTGGGGGCCGCTTCAGTCGCCATTCGCCCATCGATTGAGCACGCCCTCAACCTGTTGCGCGACCAGGGTTGGTCCAGTAACGACATGGACCACATCATCCTACACCAGACGTCGCAAACCACCTTGGACAGTGCGATGCAAGAGTTCAATCGCGCGACTGGAGAAACCGTGTGTACCGAAGACAACACGGTCGCCAATCTTGCCGAGCGCGGCAACACGGCCACCACGACCCACATGATGGCATTGCACGACCAGATCAAGCAGGGCCGGATTCGTCCCGGTGACGGAATTGTGTTTGGTGTCTCGGGATCTGGACAAACATTGGGAACCGGGCTGTACATCATGGACGAACTGGCCGAACCAGGATCCAAAGCCACGGCGGAGCGGCTTGTGGAACCGGCCCCAAGCATGGCTCTCGGCCGACGTGTTCGCTTGACCAAGACCGGACAATGCACTGAAGAGACGGCAGCCGAGCGAAACACGATCGAAATGCTTCGTGAGGCAGGCGATCGATGCCTCGGCGTTGACGACACGGCCCGCGACGACATTGCGTTGGTATTGCACGCCGGCGTTTATCGTTCGGAGTTCGTGTGCGAGCCTGCCCTGGCAGCCATCGCGGCTGGTGACCTGGAAATCAATGCCACGATCGATGACGCTCGTGAACGAAAGACACTGGCGTTCGACATTATGAACGGCGGAGTCGGCTTTCTTAACGCGTGTTATGTGGCAGCTCGCATGTTGCAGGGTGACAGCGAGCGAACGGCACTGGTGATGACATCGGAAATCGAAAACAATCTTGCCGAAGGTCACGGCGAGCCTTTGGGAATTGAAGAGACGGCGGTTGCCACCCTGATGGAGACTGACGCCGACAATCTTCAAGGTTTCGGTGAATTCTATTTCTCGCAATGTGACGACCATCTCGATACCGTCGAGACGCACACCAAGATTGACGGCCAAGGGATTCGGCTGGAGGTGCGACAGGATCCTCGGCGTGATGAAAAGTACATGGAGGCGTTGGTGGAGGCCAATAACGAGTTCCTGGCTCGATTGGGCAAATCCATCAATGACTTCGACGTCGTCCTCGCCCCGCAGATTTCGCCCGAGTTCACGGACCGATTGGCTCGGCGGCTGAATGTTCATCCTGAGCGAATGCCGTCGCTGCCCTCACGCGGCAAGGACTATTTCACCTGCGGTCTGCCGTTGTTGATCGATATGGTCCAACGAGAGGAACTTGTGAAGGATGGCGAGGAGGCGTTGGTCTTGACCGTTGGATCGGGCGGACAGGTTGGCTGTGCCACCTATCGGTTCTAAAGGATGTCAAATCTCCACCGTTCAACACACCTTAGCCTGCCTTGTAACACCTTCCCCGTTTTCCCGCCTTATTAGTGGAAAGGTATACACATGCAAAACAGGGGCAAGTCAAATGGCCACACCACCAAATTACGAATCGCTCACCGAGAAAACGGCCGGTTTCGTACTCAAGTATCGTTTCGCGGCGATGGCGGTCGTTGCGACCCTCACGCTGTTTTTCGCCGCCCAATTGCCACGTTTGCGGGTCAACACGAGCATGGACATCTGGTTCATGAAGCACGACCCAGAGATCGTGACCTACAACGAATTTCGCGACCAATTCGGTCATGACATCGGCTTCGTCGTTGGATTAAGGCACGATGACGTCTTTTCACGTTCATTTCTCGAGGAGCTGTCTGAGTTCGTTACCGACGCCGAAGCGGTTCCGGGCGTCCGAAAAGTCACCTCGCTGGTGAATATCGCGGTTCCCCAAAAGAATCAGGAAACAGACCGTGTGGAAATGGTGCCGCTTATTGGTGCATTGTCCGACAACCGGGCGGACTCAAGCGCGCTCCGCGAGCGAGCTGGCTCGTCCTCGTTGGTGACCCAGCAACTGTTATCCGCGGACGGCGAGGCAACGGCGGTTTTGATCACACTCGACGCGGACTCGGCCAGCCAACATTTCGAAGCCGAAGTGGTACGAGCGGTTGAGGCGGCCGCGCACGCGCGGTTCACGGACGCGGACATTCAACTGGCTGGTCTGCCAGTCTTCAATCGTGCGATGTTGGAATACTCCAACCGCGATGTGATGCTAGTGGGTGGTCTGGCAGCCACATTGGTGCTGGTCGCATCGTGGTGGATGTTCGGAGATCTGATTGTGGCGCTGGTCCCACTATCCGTGGTCCTGTTGGCTGTCATTTGGAATTTGGGACTGATGGCGGCGTTTGGCTATGAGCTCACGATGCTGGGAACGCCGCTGGTGATGCTCACGATTGTCGTGGGCGTGGCGGATGCCATTCATGTGATGGCCGCGTATCGCCGGCGGTTGACCCAAGGCGATGAGCAGCGCACGGCGCTGTCGCGCGGGCTTGGATCGGTGCTGGTACCCTGCCTGTTTACCACACTGACAACGACGGTTGGCTTTTACTCGATGAGCACGAGTCGGCTCGTGCCATTACAAGAGTTCGGTTGGTTTTCCGGACTTGGCGCGCTCGTTGCATTCGTGCTCTGCGTTGTTTATCTGGTGCCAATGCTGTCGTATCTGAAGCCGCCACCCTCGACGAACGTAGCGGGCGAGCAGCGGAATCTGACAACGAAATGGCTCGAGCGACTAAGTCATCCGACGGTCCGGTCCAGTCGCTGGGTGGTGGGGTTGACCATGTTAATGCTGATTCCTTCCTTGGTGTTCATCAGTTGGTTAACCGCCACGGCGAACGTGAACTACTACTTTCGACCGGACGACCCCGTATCGATTGCCAGTGAGGCGATCGACGAGCAGTTCGGCGGCTCGGCGACGATTGAACTGCAGGTGACGACCAGCGACCGGGGTCTCACCGACAAAGGCAAGCTGCGGCGAATCGAAGCCTTGCAAGAGTGGATCGAGTCGTTGCCCGGCGTCACACGTTCGACATCCGTTGTTGACGTCCTCAAGGAATATCAACTGGTCACGACTGGCGAACACCGCCTTCCCAAGTCGAGTCGCATCGGTGTGGTGCTTCGGCAAATGCGGCGGCGCAATCCGGCGGAATTTGGCCAGCTTGTCCAACAGGAGTTTTCGATCGGCCGCGTGACCGCCAACCTACGATGGACGGAGGTGGACGAGCTTGTCGCACGCGTACCGGAAATCGAGCGCAAGCTGGCCAGTGAATTCGGCGACCCGACGGATCTGCACATATCGGCCACTGGTTCGGTAAAGCTGATGGCGCGGATGCAGGAGTATTTGATCAGCAGCCAAATCCGCAGTCTGTTGGTGGCGGCCGCTACCATTACCGTGATGATGATGGTGTTGTTGAGAAGTTGGAAATTGGGCTTGCTCTCGATGATCCCGAATCTGGTCCCCATTATTTTGGGACTGGGATTCATGGCCCTATGCGATATTCGGCTCAATCCAGGCACGGTCATGATCGCCGGCGTCGCGATGGGTTTAGTGGTTGACGATTCTTGTCATTTCCTCACGCACTTCCGTCGGCACCTGGTAGCGAACGTCCCACTTCGTGATGCGATTGCCATGACCATCGAGGAAACAGGCCGACCGATCATCATGACCAGTCTGCTTTTGACACTCGGTTTCGGTTGCCTGGCCCTGGGTAGTTTCGTTCCCACGATTCATTTCGGCGTGATCACGGGACTGGTGATCGTCTTGGCGTTGGCCGCCGACTTGATTCTTTTGCCTGCGATGTTGGTGCTTATTGCACCACGAGCCACGAGGGCGTCTCGCATCGTATCGGCAGAAAATAGTCAGGACGATTTGTCAATGCAGCGCTGTGTGCCTGGTCATTCTCCACCCCACATGGTTTAGGGAGAGAGCGGGAACCCCCGTAATTAGGCCGCGGCCCGTCCATTGTGCCGCAGTCGCAACTCTTCGTCTTGAATGATATGGCGGTGCCAATCGCCCTCTCTCGTGGCCCGGACGCGGCGCCGGACGCTGCGACGCATGGCGAGATGGTAGCCGACCGAAGCCGTGAAGAGGGTCACCAAGTCGACGAAACGGGTGTTCGCTGTCAACGTGTGCGGATCGAGCTGGATATAACTGTCCGACCCTAAAGAAAGCAGCTTGCCGTCCAAGAGCCCCACGGAATCGCCGTCTGCCTCGATATCGAAATCCGGTCCAATAGAAATCCAACGGCGTTTGAGAGTAAGGTGCCACATCCGCTGGTCGTTGTAGAAGCAAAACGTGAACACCGAAGGAATCCGAAATGTACGGTGGTTCTGTTGAATATTTGTGACAAAGTCCGTTCCTGGCAGCATCGCGGCCATCGACAACAGACTGCGGTTGGACCCGATCGAGGAATGGACCTCGGTGGTGGTCATTTGCTCGATGGTGCCGCACCAACGGACACGTTTTCCGGTGGTCTTGAACAGCTTAAGAACCAATCGTCGGCTTTCGATGTCGTCGGAATCCATCCGCATGATGGAATCTGTTTCGATCGTTGACTCGAGCAACCGTGATTGTGTGTCACTCAACCGGCCCGATCGTTTGATGGTGCGTTTAAGCTCGACCTTGCGCTTCTTTTTCACGACCCGCAACGACTTGGTTAGCTCTTGTTGGTCCGGGCGCCAAATATCGGTGCGGACACCGATCAGATGGGTTCGATGCCATTTGCGCGTCTCGGAGTCCAATTCAGCGACGGTCCCCACCACGTCCATGTTCTTGGTGAACTGTTGCGTGGCCGCCGATTTGAGTTGCTGCAACAGTTCTACGTTGGTGGGGTGAACGCCAGGCACCGCCCACATGTCGACGTATCGGCACAGCTCCTGAGTTGATGGTTTGGCCATGAGTTGAGATTGGTTTGAGTTGAGTGGGGCCAACGAACGACATGATCCGTTGGCCGTAATGCGCTGCGCGTGCGACCCCGTAGCCCGCTACCGGGTAGTGCGGCCAGCGGAAAATACCGTACTATCGGCAAACCAATCCACCGAATCCAAACCATTCATTCTAACCGTTAAGGTTTGCCTATTTTGCATATGGAGGATGAAGCTCCCGATCGCTTGGGATCTTCGCGCGGCGAGGCTCCCCGTTGGAGAGATGAAGGCACAGCGAAACCGGGCGTGTGTTCATCCGCAACTTGCCGTATTGCGGCGATGACTGTGATCTTTGACTGTGATCTTTGACTGTGATCTTTGGTAGCGCCGGTGGATATCAGTGGAGCGATACCCGAGTGCGACATAGGTCCTATACGACGTATAGGACCTATTTTTCTTTCCCCTCGGCGTTTATGCGACTAAACGCATGGCGGCTGATTCCTGGGTAATTCCGCAAATGAATTCCTCGAAAATACGCACGTCCAGTGCGGAAGCCGAATTCCCTTCGGGGTGGAATTGGGTGCCGATTGCGAACCAGTCATCCATGTGGCTCTCGATTGCTTCGACGATTCCGTCGGGGCAACGAGCCGTGACCGTGAATCCCTCAGCGACCTCGTCGATTGCCATGTGATGCATACTGTTCACGCGGATTTCGCCGTCGCCGTAGACTCGTTCCATCAAAGAACCGAACTTGACTTCCAACCCGTGACGATGGGCCGGGTCCTGGGGGTCCTTGTGCGGCAGGGAGTCCGGTCGATCCTCCGGAATGTGAAGGAACAGGTTTCCGCCCAATGAAACGTTCAAAAGCTGTAAACCGGCACCGATTCCAAACGTGGGCAGACGGCGCTTGCCGAGCCGCTCCATCAACTGACGGTCGAAATCTTCACGCCGCGATGCCATGGGACGGACGGTTGGATGCAACATGAATCCGTCACGACGTGGATCCAAGTCACCACCGCCAATCAAAATGAACCCTTGTAACTGGTCCAGAATTCGGTCGATGTCATCCAGACTGTCGTTCGGCGGAACCATCACCGGGACACCACCGGCCGCCGAGACACTGTCGTAGTATCCAGCACACATCACCGAGTAGTCCGGACGACCATTGGTTGCGTCGCGAAAATCTGAATTCAGACCGATAAGTGGTTTACGACTCGCCATCTGTTAAAAACCTCCCTATTTTTGTTGCTGTGACCCGACGTTCCATATCAGGTGGCACACAAGGCGAAAAGCTGACTCTGGTGTGATAGGCAATGACACGAATCGCAGTCGTCGAAGGTGGGGTCTGTACGGTCACGCACAGATCGACATTAAGACGGCCAACCGAGAATGAGACACGAGCACCAATGTCGGTTTGGGGAGTTCCTAAACCAGCTAGACATCCTGTCTGACAGTTCCCAGCCAACGCAGTAGATCGCTCACCTTCGACTCGTTTACGTCGATCAATCGACATTCGAGCCTTGGAATCCTACCGATAGGCTTTCGTTATTCCTTGTGATGCGCCGAGCTCCTGTGGTTAGAGGCAAGTTGGGCGAAGTTTAGGGGTGTACTGACCTACGTCAAGCCGACCACTATATTTTGTGGTTTTTTTAGGAGTCGACACTACATGCAGTGCTAGCAGTGATGGCACTTATCTCAGTCAGCCAACTAGATATGTTTTTGTAGGACGTTCAGGGTGGGAAAAAATAGCGGTATAAGGTCAAAGATTACCTGCCCGGTAGTGGGTGCAATCACGGCCTCTTTCCCCTCCCGTTTACCATCCTCCCGGAACCTACTACGCTAAACTTTATGCAGTATTCAAAGGTTTGTTTGGAATCATTCGGGTATGTTCTGCCCGAGGAAGTTGTCACGAGCGTACAGCTCGAATCTCGATTGGCTCCTCTCTATCAGCGTCTCAGGCTTCCGGAAGGTCGTTTGGAGCTGATGACCGGGATCGCCGAGCGGCGTTTCTGGCCTGTCGGTACGTTGCCCAGCGAAAAGAGCGTCCTGAGTGCTCGCTTGGCGCTTGAAGTCGCGGATTTGGATCCGGACGAAATTGGCGCCTTGATTCACGGATCGGTCTGCCGTGACTTTCTCGAGCCGGCTACGGCTTGCGCCGTCCACCAGTCATTGGGGCTTCCTGACCAGTGTGTCATCTACGACACATCCAATGCCTGTCTTGGTCTGCTGAGTGGCATGTTGCAAATCGCTAACATGATCGAACTGGATCAGGTCAAAGCGGGATTGGTCGTCGGGACCGAAAGCAGCCGCCAGTTGGTTGACACGACGATCGATGCGCTGAATTCAAACGAGATACTCACTCGGAAAACGATTAAACCGGCGCTCGCCTCACTCACGATTGGTTCCGGTAGTTGCGCGATGTTGTTAGTCCACGAGGACCTCAGCCGCACGGGGAATCGACTTCGGGGAGCCGCGGTAAAGGCCAACACAGCCTTCCATCACCTTTGTCGGAGTGATTGTGATGAAGCGGTCGGATCCGGTATGCAGCCATTGATGGAAACGGACGCGGAGCAGTTGATGGCTGAGGGGATTCGCACCGGCACCGAGACATTCGGAGATTTTCTGAATGCGGTGAGTTGGGCGCCGGAGGACATCCACCGTGTTTTCTGCCACCAGGTCGGCCGCACTCATCACCGGCTGATCCTGGAATCGATAGGGCTCTCTCCCGAAGTTGACTTCAGCACCTTTGAACGTTTGGGAAACACGGGATCCGTGGCTTTGCCCATCACGATGGCGATGGCGGCCGAGGACGGTGTTCTCGACACGGACCTGGATGGCGGCGGCCACGTCGCCATGCTTGGTATTGGCTCAGGCATCAATTGTGTGATGGGTGGTTGCCAGTGGCTGAAAAGCCAAGTGGGCGGCATTCGGCCGGCCTGGGAATCGCCAACGGCGACGGTCCTCAGCTGATTCAGCTGGTGACATTTGGATTGGGCTGAACCGGAGTCGAGACGGATGACTTGCGTCCGAACTCAATCGATTCGCATGGCGCGGCGAACGATCTCGTTGTCGAAGTAGTTGATCGACATCCCCGCGTCGATAACTACCGATTGGGCGTTCAAGCCCGACGACCGCGGGCTCAGTAAGAAAACGACTGCATTGGCCACTTCTTCCGTGCGCACGGCTTCCTGACGCGGGATCACCTGTTCCGCGAAAAGATAAGCGTCGACGTAACCGGGAATCCCCGCCGATGCGGAGGTCTTGAGCAAACCTGGAGCGACGGCGTTGAAACGGACTCGGGAGAATTGACTGAATGATTTGGCCAAAAATGCCAAGGAAGAGTCGAGCGCCGCCTTAATCGGGGCCATGAACCCATAGTTTTCACTGGCCATCCGCGTCGTGGATATCGATATTGTCACCACCGATGCGTCCCGATCCAGCAAATGTTTCAGGGCGTTGCTGAGGGATACAAGCGAAAAACAAGATATGTCCACCGCTCGCAGGAATTGCGACTTGGTCGTTTCGTGAAAAGGCTTCATGGTTCCTTCGTAGTCGGCGAAGGCGATGGAATGCACGAGTCCATCAATGGATTCGGCGGACGCGGACAGATCGCTCGCTAGCTGATGCAACTCGTCGTCGGACTCGACGTCACAGACAAGCACGTCACGGCCGTCCAGTAGCTTGGCGGTTTTCGCCTTCCGCTGCTCGTTGCGAACCACGTAGATGATTCGGGCACCGGCCTGCTCGAGCACCTGGCCGACGTGGTAGGCCACGCTCTTGCGATTGGCCACCCCCGTGACGACGATCGTTTTTTCTTCCAGATTTAAGAAACCCATACGTTCTCTTTTCTTCGAAAGACTCAGCTCATGTCGGCCATGGTGCAGGCAAAATCGAAGCGGGCCGATAGCATTTCGTTGAGCTGGATTTTGGCCACCAAGAAAAATGTCCCGGACAGCTCTTCAGTCAATTCGACGTGAATTTCAACGGTATCCCCGGGGCGAACCATCTGTTTGAATTTAACATTGTTCAGCCGCGTCGCCACGGGCACGCCGCTGGAATCTTCGGGAACCTGACGGGCCAATAACACCGCGCCCGCCTGCATGCCAGCCTCGCAGAGGATCACACCGGGTACGATGGGATAATTTGGATAGTGTCCTTGGACAAAATGTTCGTCCTCCCGAAAGGTCTTGCGGCAATGGATCTTCGTCTCGGTCTGCTCGACGATCTCGTCCAACAACAACATGGGTGGTCGGTGCGGAATGGCGGATAGAATCGCTTCGGTTGTCATGGTGTCTCTCCCGCGGGTGCCGGCGACCGGCCTCGTTTCATCAGGTAGGCATCGACGTCGTTAGCTACAATCACTCCGTAGTTGATGGCGCCCAGCCACCCCGACATGATGATACCGACACTGCCGGCGTGATAGAGCCCGTTGATCTGGTCGGGCAAACCGCGGCTCACCGCTAGTCCCTCAAATTTCGTGCCAAAGCTAGCCCCCAATTGGTGCTGCGTGTAGTGCTCGAACGTCCGCGGAGTGGAGGCCTCGACGTGGTCCAATCGCTCTCGGATTCGCGGCACGTATTTTTCGGCGGCGTCCAGTGTCGTTTCGACAAGTTCCTGCTTGCTCGCTTCATATTCCACGTCCGAGAGTCGTGCCCAATCGTCGTACCACGCGTTGGTGCTGGAGACGATCAAACAGCGTGGACGACCATGGGGTCGTGTTCGTGGGTAGTAGAACGAATACGTACGGCTGGTGATGTCGCGGCTCAGCAGCAACTCCGTTCGGAATTCAGTGGCCGTTGAGCTAAACAACAGATCCCCAGTCGACTCGTCGATCTGCTCGTCTGCCTTCAGCGCCATATACACTTGGGTGCTGGAATTGTTCAACCGTACGTTCCGAGCCGCCTCGACAAACGACGGGTCGAGGTATTGGTCATCCACCAACTTCAATGCCGTCAGTTTAAGATTCGCATTGGAGATCACGACGTCCGCTGAGATCGGTCGACCGTTAACCACCACCCCCGACACGCGGCCGTGTTCCACCGTAATTTTCTCAACTGGACAGCGTATTCGCACATCCACCTGGTTGCGTCGCATCTCCTCTTCCATCAACTGGATCAGATATTCCGTACCCCCTTGAAACGTATACACCCCTTTGGCCATGAAGTTCGAGAAGACGATGCCGTAGGTGATTGCCGGGTCTTCCAGTGTGGACCCGTTGGCATAGACGATCGGCTCCATAAGCAGCCGGATCACGTCCTGTCGACCCGGAAAAAAACGCTCAAACAACTCGCCCGTCGTCGTCGTTTGATCATCGTAGAAGTTCATTTTCGACACGGTCTCGAAAAACTCTTCGACGAGCGGTTCGTCGAGACCAAACTGGGTCGTCAGCAACCGCGTAAAGTCGCGGCGATCGTACGTCGTCGTGAAGGAGAACATAGGGTTGTCAAATCGCATTTTCTCCAGCGGCACGATGCAGTCGGATATTTCTCGCGTCCAATAGCGGCGACAGCTCTTGACCATGCCATGGGGAAAGCCGTGCAATGAAACGTCGAAGATGTGGCCTCCAGGTCGACGGAACCAGGTCGCCATGCCGCCTAGCTTGTAATGCTGTTCCAGCAACAGGACACCGCGACCCTGTCGGGCCAGCACGTTAGCGGCGGTCAATCCGCCCAGCCCGCTGCCGATCACGATCGCGTCGTAGTGGTTCTGGATGTCCTTCAGAAAATCCTTCGGCATGGTTCCCGCTCACTCCCCGTCGACCAATAGGTGTTGGTTGGCCATCGAAATCCCGCTGATGATGGCTCCCACGATTCCCACATAGCCTTGATCCGTGCCACAGATGTAGAGGTTGTCTAGGTGCGTACATCCGTTGAGCCGCTTACGCGGAGCCCCGTAGACCGCCCCGTTGTCGTGCCAAGTGAAACGCTGAATTGTCTTGGGCGTGAACATATCCGTCTCCACGACATGCCCGCGGAAGTCTGGACAAAACCGAATCGCCGAGGCCGCCGCGCGATCGTACCAGCGAAGTTTTTCCAATTGGTATTGCTCGTCGTTTAATTTCCTCCAACGATCAAAGTTGCCGATGGACGTAATTCGCATCACACCGTCCGGCAATCGGCTGGCCACATCCGGCTCCACATAATCGTAGTTATTCGGCGAACAGATCACCCCGGTCCGCATGTCGCAAATCTCTTGACATTGCCGCCAATGGAACTTGTCGGAGTCGTTGTAGAAGATGATCGTGGCGTGGTGGCCTAATTCCGCGGGTTGGCAGTCCAACACCGAAATCGACTCGATGAATGACATGCGACCAGCCTCATTGGCAATCGTGTCGCGCGGCGCACCACACAATCGCATGGTCTCGACCCAACCCGCGGAGGAGAGGACCTTCCGGCCTTCCAACTCTTCGCCGTTGTCCAACGACACTCCCGTGGCCCGACCCTGGTCGACATGGATTTTGCTGACACCGGATCGCAATCGCAATTCACCCCCCAATTCTCGAAATCGTCGCACGAGCTTCTTGAGGATTAGTCGAACTCCAGCCAGCGGCCGGGCCAAACCCTCCATGAAGATGCTGCGAAACATGATGCAGAATTGACCAAAATCCATGTCGTCCTGCCGTGCGTTGCCATACCACATCAGAGGGCAAAGGAGCATTTCGATAAGCAACGGGTTCGATATCGTGCGTCCCAACACCTCTCGCGTCGACAGCTCGAATAGGTCCTGGTCCAGATCGTCGTAGTCAACGATTTGCCCGACCAACCGCTGAAAGTTGTCCCGCTGGTCAGGAAACGCCCGCTCGACCTCGGACGTCAGCAACTCAATCCCATTTCCAAAACGCAAACGTGTGTCGGGGAATGCCACGGTGGACTCGATCTGAGGCGACAGACTGAACTCGTCCCACTTGAAGCGTAGCTGTCGCAACAATCGTGCCAATGGGCCCTTGCGAGTCCCCTTGGGGGTGAAATTTGTCACCGCGTGCAAACCGACGTCGTAATCGCGGCCGCGGAGGCGATAAAACGAGTTGAGCCCGCCAATCGTGTAGTGTCGCTCCAACACGCACACACGGCGGTTGAAGTGGGCCAGTCGAATGCCGGCGGCCAACCCCGACATTCCCGCGCCAATGATGATCGTGTCGTACATGGCATTCGCGGCGGACAACGCCGTTTGAGATCTCCGCGGCGGAAGTCGCCAGACTTCCGGGCTCTTTGCGTTAAGCCAGCGGTCTGGCGACTCCCGCCACAACCATTCCCGCCGTTGCCATGCGGGCTCGAAATGCTTAACAGTCCGCCCTGGCGGGCCAGCCGTCGTTCAACAATAAACTAGACCTTGGCCGTGTCCCGTAGCAACGGCTCCAAATACTGAACCGTACTTTCCATGCTGGCCAGTTGCGGATAGTCCTCTTCCGGAATCTGCACGCGATACCGTTTGCGCAACTCCATCACGATGTCCAAGAAATCCATGCTGTCCAACTCCAATTGGTCCCGAAAAGCAATCTCGTCTTTGATTTCGCCGAGGTCGTCGTCGGGCGCAATGTCTTCCAGAATGCTCAGCACCACGTCGCGTATCTCTGTGGGTTTCATCGAATAAAGTTCTCCGTCCTAACTTGGATTGATTGACCTTTTCGCCTGCGGTTGCCCTCTCGAATCGCCCAGCAGCCGAATGCCCGGTCCAGCTCCCCGAGGGGGCCAACCAACGTCAACGATGACTCAGGCAGTTTCGTATTCTTAGTACCTTGATAACTGTTTAGAACTTTTTGATAATCACTGCGGAATTGATTCCCAGCATGCCAAAGGAATTGTTGAGGATGTAATTGACGTTGCCCCGTTCGCGAGATTCGTTGGTCACCAACCCAGTTAAATTGCAGTCAGGGTCGACGTTTTCGATGTTGATCGTGGGATGGCACACGCCATCTTCGAACGCCACGAGATTCCCGGCCAATTCCAAAGCGCCGGCCGCGCCCATGCAGTGACCGATGTAGCTCTTGGTGTTGTTGAACAACGTATTCTCGTTGTCTTGGAACACTTGACGCAGCGCTGCACATTCCTGTATGTCGCCGCTGGCCGTTCCCGTCGCGTGCGTGCTCACGATGTCAATCTGTTCCGCGGACAGTTCGGCGCGACGCAATGCGAGGTTGACGCATTCCGCTTGCCGCGCGGAATTGGGCAGCACGAAGTCGGTCGCGTCCGTGTTGATTGAATATCCCAGAATCTCACCGTGGATTTTGGCTCCGCGCGCCTGAGCTTCCGACAAGCGTTCCAACACATACAAACACCCACCTTCCGCCACCACGATTCCATTGCGATCGCGGTCAAACGGCCGGGACGCGCGAGTCGGATCGTCATGTTCAGCCAAAGCACCCTGGCTCTTGAAACTGGCAAAAATTCCAAAAGTGTGAATGCTCTCCGACACCCCGCCAGCGATCGCGACGTCGCAGTCACCCAACGTCAACATCTGCGCGCCCTGGATGATCCCGGCGTTGCCCGCCGCGCAAGCCGCACCAATTGTATAATGCGGTCCGGTGATTCCCATGTTGAGCGCAATTTCACCCGCCGGATTGTTCGCCACCGTCCGAGGATTGTGGTGATGTGACCAAAACGACGTGTCGTAGTCGTATTTTTTGATCTCGTGTATTTCGTTCTCGGTCTCCACGTTGCCGTGTTCCGTCACGCCAACATAGATCCCCACCCGCGAACGATCGGTGTTATCCCAATCCAATCCTGAGTCTTGCACCGCCTCATGACTACAATAAACGCCCACGCTGCCAGCCCGCGTGCCGCGCTTCACGTCTCGTCGCTTCTGGTGACGCTGAGGATCAAACGAGCAGATTCCCGCCACCGTCTCTCCGAAGTATCGAATCTCGTATGGCTGCACGCCGCTTTGTCCCGCCAATAGAGCGCCGCGGAATTCGGCCAGACTGTTGCCGTTGGGCGCCGTGAGGCCAATTCCAGTGATGACGATGCGCTGATCTGGCGATCGTTGTTGAGGGGAAACGTTGGCTATCATCTAGGTCATCCTCGACCAGCGGCCGATGGTAGGGTCGGGTAGGGCGAGGGCGGGGGCGGGTCTGTAGCACGTCCAAACAGGCGACACGGCCTCAAGCGAGACCCGGGCCGGCGCACAGCCGTCTGGCAGCACCAGCCCAAACCGGCGCACAGCTAGATGTTCTAACCTCGCTGGAGCGCAACCTTTAACTCGGCCCTGGGCGTTTTAACCCCACGAGTCTTTGAGAAAAAGGATGGGCACCCCAACAAAGTATCCCTTTCACCACTGCGTGACAAGGCGCCCAAATTGACAACGTACGCAAGTCAAGTTTCCTAAATTGCCTGGAGTTCCAAGCCGAGCCTCCGCATTCCCTCGTCGGTGCTTACCGACGGCTCATACGCCAAATCTCGGCGCGCCCGTTGAATGTCAAAATAGTGGGAAGTTCCCAACTGTGCAGCGAGAAACCGGGTCATCGGTGGCTCGGATTGGAGCCGTAGCAGGCCATGGACCCATTCCATTGCCGCTCCGACCCGTCGGGCGGACCGTAACGAGATGGCCTTACTCAGCGGTGGGAGTCCAGCGAGAACGAGGATTTCGTCGATCCAATGCCAACAATTCACCGGCTCGCCTTGGGAGAGGAAATAGGCACGACCGGCGACAGGTGAAGTCGGCGACAGGCGATCGGCGGCCATCAAATGGGCCTCGGCGGCGTTATCGATATAGATTATGTCGACCAGATTACTTCCGTCCCCGACGCGCCTCAGCCGTCCCGATCGGGCTCGGCGAAGCAAACGGGGGATCAGGTGCTGGTCCCCGGGGCCCCAGATCAAGTGGGGGCGTAACGCACAGGTTTGTAGCGCGTCGGTGTTTGCGGCCAGTACACTCTGTTCCGCCAATGCCTTGGTGTGTGGGTAGTGGCACATCCATTTTTGAGGGTAGAGTGCCGATTCGTCTACGCGGATCTGGTCCGTGCCGTCAAACGTGACGCTAGGGCTACTCGTGAAGACCAACTTCCCGACACCGGCCTGGCGGCATCCTTCAATCACGTTTTGCGTTCCCAACGTATTGATGCCGTGAAAGTGGTCCCATTTTCCCCAGATGCCGGCGACCGCGGCGGTGTGAAAGACCACGTCCATTCCCACGCACGCCCTGGCCACCGCCGCCGCGTCCCGAACGTCCCCGCGAATCATCTGCACGCCGAATGACGCAAGTTCGTCATACTGACCTCGCGCGAACCCACGAACCTGGTCCCCACGATCCATCAATTGGCGCACAATTGCTCGTCCCAGGAATCCGCCCGCGCCCGTGATCAATGTTTTCATCGCCCTGCTGCCTTCAACACGGATGCTGTCTCAATCGTGAAACCCGACCTGTTTCTCCGCCCAAGGCGCCAGCTTCTCGCGAAAGATCTTGGCGTTGTGGCGAATGTCCACGGGCAGACTCTCGTGTAGCAGAATATGTTCCCCGCGAATTGTATCCGTTAGCGGGTTGGCCCGGCCCAACTCGGCCAACTCGCTCAGCAATCGTCGGCGATCTGGTTCACCGGTTGGCCGGTATTCCGGCCATGTTTCGCATACGATCGCGGGCAACTGATCGTCAGGATGGCCCATTCCGACCAGTGCCGACCGAAAGACGTGCGGATGTTGGTTGAAAATCGCTTCACATGTCACGGTGAACATCGTCGTGGTGGAGGTACGCACGCGATGTGCCTTACGACCGCAGAACCAAAACCGACGTTTCGCATCCAAATATCCAACGTCGCCCATCCGATGCCAAATCGTTTTACCTTCAGCGATTTTGGCCAATGCATTGGCATCTCGACGCGTGACGTATTGGCGGGTCACGACATTACCGGAGACAACTAATTCGCCGATTTCGCCCAGTGGCAACGGGACGGCATCATCGATCGTATCGATCGGCCCATCGTCAATTCGAATCACTTTCCAACGGATGCCGGAGAACGCCGTTCCCACGCAGGTGCCACCGCCATTGGCCGCTTTTTCCGCTGTTTCTCCGAGAACTTCACGCGAACCAATGGCCGCCACCGGCAACGCTTCAGTCGCTCCGTAGGGAGTGAAGACCTCGCCATCTTCGTGGATCACCCGCTGGAGTCTCTCAAGCACATCGGGTGGAACGGGTGCTCCCGCGGAAAGTACCAATTCCAGTGTCGGTAGTCGGATCCCCTCCCGATCGCAGTATCGCGCTACCACATTCCATACCGCGGGCGAAGCAAACGACTGGTTAATCTCCAGATCGCGAATCGCCTCCACATACTTTTTCGGGTCCAACGACGCCGGGCGTGAAGCATCCATGTCCGGGATTACCGTCGTCGTGCCCATGGCTCCGTTAAACAGCCCAAACATTGGGAATCCGGCCAGATCCTTTCCACCGGGTACGATCCCAAATCTCTCTTGGATCTGAGTCACCTGGGCATCAAAATTACCGTGCGTGTAACCGACCCCCTTGGGTGGTCCGGTGCTGCCGGTCGTAAAAATAATCGCCGCGGGGTCTTCGCGCCCGGTCGCCGCGGGTTGGAAATTCGCCACGGGCTGTTTCTGGAGTTGGGCCAACGTGCGCCCACCCCAAAGCCAGCGACGTCCGACGGTGACGTGGATATGGGAGTGGGGGAATCGCTTGCGATGTAGGAGCCGGGCGACGTGTGCCAGCGGAATCGCGACGAATCCTTCCGGTTCCGCCGCCGCGAGACAGTCAATGAGATTCTCCCGGCCCATGCCCGGATCGATCAGAATGATGACGGCTCCCGACTTGAAGAGCGCGAATGTCAGTGCCACAAAGTCGATACTGGGGCGTACCAAAAGAGCCAGCCGAGTGCCGGACCGAACTCCCATCGCCTGCAGACCGTTGGCGATCCGATCCGTCTGTTGGTTCAATTCACGAAAGGTGATGCTCCGATACGTTCGCTGGCCATTACGGTACTGGCCAGGCTCCATCACAGCCATCGCGTCGGGCATTTTTCGGGCGATGTCAGCCAGTCGATTGGCGATGTTGATGGATGGATGGGACACGATTTTTTTGTAGCAGAAGTCGCCAAACTTCTGGAGGGGGTGATTTTCGTGGTAGAAGTCGCTGGACCAGCGACCGGGCGATGCGCGTTGCCACTGGATGTGTGACGATTTTCGTTGGGCCAGTCGGCTTGTCACGCATTCCGGGATCCACGGATTGAACGTATACTTCTCGCACGTGAAATGCCCGTACGATCGCACTCCAGCCTCTCCCGATATGCTTGCGAAATTGATCTTCCGAGAACTTTGGCACCGCAAAATCAGCTTCTTGCTGGCGATGTTGGCCGTGGCCGCCGCGGTGGCCGTATGTGTGGCGTTGATCATGACGGAGGAGGCAAACCAACGCGAGACGAGGAAGGTCATGTTGAAAATGGGGTTTAATCTGCGGATTATCCCAAAAATCGCTAACATCAACCAGTTTTACCTGAACGGCTATTCAGCGGAGACGATGCCGGAGGAGTTTCTCGACAAGATCGCATCGGTCTCGAAGATTTCCTACAACCATCTGCTAGGGACGCTGGAACGAAAGATTGAATTACAGGGGGCCGATGCACTGCTGCTGGGGATTTCCGACGAAAAAGCCCCGCCCGGACGCAAGAAACCGCCCATGGTGTCGACGATCGAGCCGGCCACCGTTCATGTCGGGTTCCAGATCGCACGTCGTTTGGGTCTCGCCAAGGGGGATTCGCTGGAGATTCTCGGTGAATCCTTCCAAGTCGCCCGCTGCATGCCGCAGCTGGGGACGTTGGACGATATTCGTTTAATGGTTGCGCTGGTCGATGCCCAGCAGCTGTTGAAAGAGCCGGGCCGTATCAACGAGATCAAGGCGATGGACTGTCTCTGCTTGACGCCTGACCAGGATCCACGGGCACAGTTGCAAGCGGAGTTGGAAAAGGCATTGCCCGATGGGCAGGTGGTGATGCTCAGCCGAATCGCCGAGGCACGGGCGCGCCAGCGTCAGGTCTCCGAGAAACATGCGGTGCTCATTACCACCGTGGTCGGGATCGCCGCGGCGATTTGGGTGGCCGTATTGGCTGTCGCCAATGTCAGGCAACGAATCGCCGAAATCGGACTGCTCCGCGCACTGGGCTATGACTCGAATTCGGTCGCCCTGTTGGTGCTCGGCCGCGCGTTGCTGGTCGGGCTCTTGGCGTCGGTCGCTGGATTCGCCGCGGGCACGTGGTGGGCGATACACTACGGGCGTTTGTCCTTCCAGGTGACGGGGAAGGCCATCGCGGCCGATCCCGTTTTGTTCTACTGGTCACTCGCCTTAGCCCCACTGTTGGCCGTGATCGCCTGCTTGATTCCGACCGCCCTAGCTGTTGTCCAGGACCCTGCCGACGCGTTACGCCGTGAGTGAAGCCATCATCCAGCTCGACGATGTTTGCAAGACGTACCAGTCACCGGCTGGCGCAATCGAAGGCCTGCGCCATGTGTCACTGGACGTCCAACCCGGCGAATTTGCTTGCGTCCAAGGACATAGTGGGTCTGGCAAGTCAACTCTCTTGCTGACGATTGGCGGCATGCAGCGACCTTCCAGTGGTCGGGTGTCGGTCGCCAATCAGGATATCTACCAGCTGTCTCGGCGGAAAAGGTCCAACTACCGCGCGTCCCACGTTGGGTTCGTATTCCAGCTGTTTCACCTACTGCCGTATTTGAATGTGAGGGAGAATGTCCAGCTAGGGAGCCACGAAAGCCGCATGTCCCGGGAACGGGCTCAAGAGTTGTTGGTCCGCTTCGGTTTGGGTGAGCGAGGACGTCAAAGGCCGACAACGTTGAGCGCCGGCGAGCGGCAACGCGTGGCACTGGCTCGAGCCTTGATGGGCCAACCGGTTGTCATTTTGGCCGACGAGCCGACGGGCAACCTGGACAGGGAGAATACCGATGAAGTGCTGCGGGCGTTGTCTGAGTATTGTCAGCAAGGCGGCACAGTCGTGTTAGTGACGCACGGCGAAGAGGCACTACCGTATACGGATCGGCGTATCGTCATTGATAAGGGGACGTTGCACGAGGTCAAATCATAACGCGTCGGGTGCCCCACACTCGGGCGATGACCAAAATCGTGACGGCGGCTACGATCATGATAAAGGAGACCGCCACGGCGGCCTCTAAATCGCCGATGCTCATCTCCAAAAAGACCGTCGTGCTCAGCACCTCGGTCTTGCCGCGGGTCGCGCCGGCGAACACTAACAACGGCCCGAATTCGCCCAACGAACGCGCCCAAGCCAACGTGGCGGCCGTCAAGATGCCCGGCCAACATTCTGGCAGGACCACCCGTCCGAAAGCCTCGGCGCGACTACAACCGAGTGTCAGCGCCACCTGCTCTCGACGTGGATCGATTTGATCAAAGGTGGCGCGCATCGTCCTCACCGCAAAGGCACAAGCCACCGTAAACTGGGCCAAAATCACACCCGGCACCTGGTACACGAACCACTCACGCAGCCCCCTGGGCAGGTACTGGAAGAGGATCAGCAGACTCAGTCCGATCACCAAGGGCGGCAGTAAAATGGGAATGTCCAGCACGGCATCGACCAGGCTCTTCCCCCAGAAATGATGCCGCGACATCAGATAGCCGACGGGAATTGCAACCCATAACGACAGCACAGCCGTGATTGTACAGGAGACTAGACTCAGTCGGATTGAATGTCGGATGTTCTCGTCGGTCAATGCGGTTCCCAGTGGACTGTTGATTAACCATGCGAAGACGGTGGATGATGCCGCGGGCGGTTCGATGGTCGCTTCCGAATCTCGGGCCAGATAGACGGCATCGGCCACGAGCATGGCGACAATCAGAGTTAGGTAAAAACCGCCCATCACTCCGCAGATCGAATAGAACGGCCAATCCGGGCCCGCACGATGTTGACTCGCGCCGGGGGTCCGTGGTGGCTGGTCGTTTGGCGCGGAAGAGGTGGACATGGCTAAATTGGTTGGATGGAGAAACGAGTGCCGACTTGTAAGGTTTCGCGGAACCGGTTGGCATGTATTTGAGGCTGGAATGATGGAACGGTGCGAGGACGGTGAGAATTTGTCATTAGTTATTTGGGTTCTTCAGGAATGTTAGTGGCTAATTTCAGTAGGCAGTAGGTTGAGCTTACCACAATAGAAGAGGATCCGCGTACGATAGTTTTCAAAGGCACGGAATCCTCTTGCTTGGGATTTGATCGATTGG
>Ga0310121_10001063_pt1 | contig 28940 bp, 38 predicted proteins | sample CB27_Tmax_986_MG_FD_203504 | JGI IMG/M metagenome (GOLD analysis project Ga0310121, IMG submission 203504) | Marine microbial communities from Western Arctic Ocean, Canada - CB27_Tmax_986 | ecosystem: Environmental > Aquatic > Marine > Oceanic | place: Canada: Western Arctic Ocean | collected... | reverse complement strand
AGAGTTTTCCTGTTACTTCAACACTCATCAGTACCCCCAAGTCTCAGTTGTCTGCAATACTCCGCTATCAATATCGCGTCAGCAATAGCGTGTGTAATGTTGAGCTTGGGAAATAGTTGTTGGGCTTTTCTCTTTGAAACATTCTTATCACCACCAGTCTTGCAGCGGTGGTGAGTCATCCATTTCAAAGGACGAACTTCATCGAATGGAATTTCGGAAGCAATCAACAGCCCCCGCAGGGTTCCATAGCCCTGTCCAAAAGTGAAGGCACTTCGCACTCCCATCTGGGGTGTACTGTGGACATGCTCGATCAGGGCAAACTTGGTCTGCTCTTTGATCTTGCTGAACAAGTCCGATAGGTCTCTCTCGGTCTGGGGGATCTTCCAAGCAAGGTACTTGTCTCCCTCGGGCGAGATGAGGGCAATGCCCCCGGTCTTACCGGGATCGATTCCCATGAATCCATAGATCAAATCATCCTTGATATCGTTTGGCATATTCTTCTACCTCAACCTCATCTAACATTCTCTTGCCTGTCCGAGTGTCAACGACGAATCCTTCCTCGTTGTATCGAAAGGAAATATGTTGGGGTGGGGTTCCCTTGGGCTTGGACATCCTCCCCTTGTTGTAGAGATGACGATAGTAGTTCACCGACTGTCGTCCCGAGTCGAGGTTCTCCAGCAGGGTCTGCTCGTGAGGAAACTCTGACCTGACCTGTCGTTCAAGTTCAGCGTTGGTCATCTTCTTGGACTTGGGCAGCAACTCGTTGCCCTCGAACAACGTGGCCCAAAATGCCATGATCCCCAAACCAGTCCTCCTACCGTGGGTACGATACCAAGCCTTTCTTGGGGGGTCGGGGGTCTTCTGAATATCCAGAAGCTTGTCGAGTTGGGCGACGTTCACCTTGGACTCTTTCAGCTTGGCTTTTGCTTTCTCTTTTGCTCTCTCTTTACTAGTGCTCGTCATTACTACTCTCCCTTTCTTTCTCGATAAGATTGATTACTACCTGCCTCGGATAGAATCCTCGTTCCCCCTTACTAATCCATCTTCGGTAGGGGGCTAACTCTTCTTCACTCAAACCCATCTGTTTTGCTATCTGAGCAGCAAAGGTCAGGGTCTTCTTCGGGGTTGGTTTCTTCTTTGCCATAGTTGCTTCCTCTAAAGGATTCATTTATCGCACCAAGTTTAGGCTTTCTACCCGGATTCAACAAGGGTAAAAAACCCTGATTATTTTCCTTACCACCTATAGACGCTGCGGTAATAAGTCGATAAGGTATACAGGTGTTAAGAATAAAAGTCTGGATTTTGAAACCCCTTGCACAGAGAACACAACGATGACAACTAGATACCTGAGACTGAAAGTGGCTGTGACTGAAACCAAATCCCAGTGGATGTGGGTGACAGACTATACGGTGCAGCCCTCTGGCTCAATCTCTTTCACGCAGGTCAAGAGCGATGGCAACAAGTGGTACGCCAACGACACCCTCCGCAGCTTCCTTGGACAGCCCGAAGACATCTTGGAGACACAGCCCGCTTCTATGGATCTTAAGTACGGTCACCTCACAGTAAATAACTAAGGAGTAGCACAATGTCTTTATTTGAAACTAATGAGAAGAAGATTGTCGGTAGCACTGAGCAGGTCAACTTCTGGTCGGAGCTTATAGATGGTACTAGCCATATCATCCTCGAAGCTCGTGCTGGCAGTGGTAAGACCTTCTCCTGCATCGAAGGTGCAAAGAAGCATGTCGATATGCATGGCGACGAATTCAAGATCATCATGGTGGCCTACAACAAGTCCATTGCAAGTGAACTTCAGGCCAAGGTTCCCGAGGGTGTAGAAGCCTGCACCATGCACTCGCTTGGCTTCAAGGCTGTGCGCGATGCAGTTGGCAAAGTCAAAGTAGACAATTGGAAGACCATCAATCTTCTGGAGATCATGATTGGTAAGGACGAAGTCAAGAAGCTTGGCCCGACCTTCCAGTCCTCCTTCAAGAAGGTAGTCTCTCTGGCGAAGAGTACCCTGATGGATTGGCTCCATCCCACCAAGCAGGAATTTGACGACATGGTTCGTCACTATGGTCTGCAACTCAATGGCGATGAAGAGAACATCTGGAAGTATCTCCAGCGGGTTCTCGAAGTCTCTCGTAATACGACGATCACCATCGACTTTGATGATATGATCTGGTTGCCTCTCGTCAGGGGCTGGGATCTTCCCAAGTACGATCTGATATTCGTGGACGAGGCTCAGGATCTGAATAAGAGTCGTCAACAATTGGCGATGTCATCCCTGAGCGAAGATGGTCGCCTGATTATTGTGGGTGATCCCAAGCAGGCTATCTATGGTTTCACCGGAGCAGATGCCCACTCCATGAAAAACATGGAAGACCTGCTTTCCTCAGGGATTGGGATTGCCTGTTCAGATGGACGAGTCTTAGTTGCAAGAGGCTGCAAGAAGTTGCCCCTGACTGTCAGTCGTCGTTGCCCCAAGTCGCATGTGGCTGCTGCTCAGGAAATCGTTCCTGACATCAAGGCCATGCCCGATGCCAAGGAAGGATCGATTGAGAACTCTCGCCTTGAGAAATGCCTCCCCGAGATGAAGGGTGGAGATCTGGTTCTCTGTCGGATGAATGCTCCCCTGCTGCGGTTGGCCTACATGCTGATTAAGCAGGACACCCCCGTCACTATTCAGGGCAGGGACATCGGTACATCGCTTGCCAATCTCGTCAAGCAGATCGCCAAGAAGGACATGCAGATGGCAATCACCATCTTCCAGACCAACTTGGATCGTCACTACCTGAATGAAGTATCTCGTCTGGAGAAGAAGGCCCAGAACACTCGGGTCAATCCCAGCCAGTTCGAGATGCTGCAAGACAGGAACAACTGCATCGAAGCTGTGATGCAGGGACTCCGAACTGTTGGGGAACTGGTGGATCGTCTGAAGAACCTCTTCTCGGACTGTGACAAGACTGGACAGCCCAAGGAGAAGGTTCTCCTGTCCAGTGTCCATCGTGCCAAGGGACTGGAAGCTGAGACCGTCTTCATCCTCGAACCAGAGAAGATGCCTCACCCGATGGCGAAACTCGAATGGGAAATCTCACAGGAGTACAACATCAAGTATGTTGCCCTGACGCGAAGTCTTGACAAGCTGACCTTTGTTATGGAAGGAGAACTCTGATGGAGAATCGTATCGCCATTAACCTCGCACTACAAATCGTGTTCGAGTATCCCGACTGGGGGGAAGAGCATGTCAGTGATATGCTCTCCCTCTTTGAGACTGAACCCTGCACCTTCGAGGAACTTCGATTGCTGTGTTCGTTAGTGCAGCGTCTGAAAGATCAGGGGATGGACTATACGGAGATTATCAAGGAGTTAAACGACACTGTGACCAATGTCGAGTAAAGATATTTGGTATGGGAATGTTGACAAATTCCAAAAAGGAACCGTATCATACTAGTGGTTCGGTTCATGGCCCTCGGGGAGTTTTAAGCTCCTTATCCCCGAGGGCCTTTTTTTCGTTAATGGCTGTGGGGGAATCCATCTTCGTTGACACAGGGGTCTGGGGCTGCGTAGGCCACATAGGAGCAGTCAGCATCTTCTGCATCGGTACGATACCAGTCAGCCCCTTCCAAAGCATTTGTGTTCGGGTTGGTTGCTCCGATAAGAACCCCGTCGTCAAAATGTAGGGTTCTCTCCTTGGTTGTCCCTGCAACAAAATCTACTGAAGTAATAACAGTCAAGGCTCCGGTCGGGGGAAATACCCCCGGTGCTGTCCAACGAAGCTTGAGACAGTTCGGGTCAGAACTACCCCCGGTCGATTTAATGCTCAGGTTCTGCCCGACAGAAAAGGCGTCGGTGTCATTCGGGAGAATGACCGAGGCAGACATAGAGAGAACCTCGTCTACATACGGAACAGCAACTCCCTCGTTTACCTTCGTTACCAGATTCGTGTTGATAGGTCTGCAAATGATCTCGAAGAAGTCAGTAAGGGCTGCGGGCACAGAGAGAGTTGCAGTCTCAGAATGCTGAAATCTAATCCGGGGAGGGTCTAATCTATTGTAACCATCGCCAAGTAGAATCTCTTTTCCAATGTGGGGAGCCTTCGTCCAGCGAACCTTAGTTCCATCGCTGAAGAAGACTGATCCTCCCTGATCCATTGATGCGTCAAGGCTGATCAGCATTTCGTTCTCTACCGGTTGCGCAAATCCGTAAGCACAGGGGTCGGTGAGGCTGTAAGCAGCAGTTCTTCGGTAAGTACGAAGGAAGGTGTCCACGTTTGTTCTAAGTAGCTTAACCTGATCAACACAGTTATCGTGCTCATAGGCATTCATCCACGAATGACCAAAGGCATATATCCATCTTTCGCCAGCATGAGTACCCCCAACAACTGCATGAGAGGCATCAATTGCAGAACAGATGTCTCCACCCTTCCTTATTATCCCTGCCCCAGACCACGGGACGAAGACCCATCTTCGGATCTGCTCATTCCAGAAAGCTATGACCCGAGTCCCGCTTGCTACTGTGATGGCGGTAGCGTTGTTGACATTGATGGTCTTGGTGGAAAGCGTGGCAGCACTTGGGGTTGAGCTACCACTCGTCCCATCCCATTGAATCATCTGGTCACCCGCAATAACTGTGTTATTGTCTCCAGCAGTAGGTAACCCATACTTCACAACAGCAACAACCTCTGCCAGAGGATTGCACTCTGCGGAAAGTTGAGCAACACACCAGCGAAGGGATGGTTCGTCTAGTCGAGCATGATCTGGAGAACCGGGATACTCGTTTGCTACTCGCTGGGAGGACGACGCATCAGGGTTGTACTTATCTCTCGAACTTCCTCCACCACTTCCACCCCGTGGTCTTATAGCCCTAGAGTCTCGGTCAAAGTTTCCTTCCTGCGCGTAAGGCAGGTTTTGGATTCTAGTTCGTGGCCCCCCGCCAGTTTCTCCCCAGACAATTGAAGAGAGTTGTGCTGTGGGAGTAAAAGGAATGAAGCCTCGATAATGCTCTTCGAGAAGGCGACCGCTTACTGAAGAGTCAACGAAGTCATAGGCATCCATTTGCGTGTTTGCATACTTGGTTGCCAGCAAGGTAGCAAGCTCCTGAAGATCAACCTCATTCTGTGGGTTTGGATTCGCTGCTGGGTCGTCATTGATTCCAGTATCCCCGTCAGTGCTGTCTCGGGGAGAAAACTGGGCAAGCACTCCTGAGTGGATAATTTTGCATGAACCTGCAATGACCGCCAAGTCCTGCCATTCCGAGGCGGGAAGGCCCAACAAGGCTTCCACATCCTTATCGATATACCAGATAGGTCGTTGGTTCCAGTAATCAAGGGGAGTTACTTCGTGGGCATCAGTAGAAGTTTGCCACTGGTAATCCCACTTGGGGAAGACAACCCGTATTGTTTCTGGGAGGGATTTTGTGGTTATGTCATTGGAAACACTGATAGCTTCCTGCTCGTAGTTAATTCTGTCTTCGAGAGTGCTAGGGATAATTGGGTTTGGCAAGAACGGATTTGGATCGGGGGTGTCTTCCTCAATAGGCCAAACCTCGAAACTACCGTCATATCTTCTCACCAGAGTATTAAAGCTTTCATCCAGAATAGACCAGAAAGCATCCCATGCGGTCATCCCCCAGAACTTGTTATTTTCAGCCAGCTTAACTTCTGGGAATTGACAGTTGTCATGGTAGGTCAGAGTTCCCATATCGTCGGGTAGCATTCCCCAGAGATCACTAAGAATGGCAGGAGTGGAGAGTCCATTTTGTGATCGGTTGTAGGTAACGTAAGCATCACCCTCTTCCCAAAGACGTATTTGGTCGTTGTAGCTCTTGGTAACGCAAGAGAGATGAGCAAAGTATCTCCAGTCAACTACATGGACAACATAGAACTGGTTTCTCCAGTTAGTGGCTTCGTCCTCCAGCATCTCCACCGTGTCTTGTATAGAACCACCCCCCGGAGGATCTAGGCGTTTTCTTGGAAGAGCCTCTTCTGGATCAGCCAACCCAGTAACAGCGTAGGCGTCAATTACCAGCATCTCTTCGATTGTGAAGTCGCTGTTGCTGGCGAAAGCGTTGTCTGCCTTGGGGCCTGTTAATCCAAGTTCTCCAGTTTCCTTAAATTGAATAGAGACTGGGTCAATAAGGTGATTTTCAAGCCCGCCTATTGGTTTTGTTACACCAAGAACAGTCTCGGAAGTCTGAAGGTAATCATGGATGTCTCCCCGTGTCGTTAAAAACCAACCATGACTGGAGGTTCTTCCTCGGGGAAGATAATTGAGGGTGTTTACAAGTCCATCAAAACCTTCAACAGACCTAGAAAGCGCAAGAAGTTGTTCCTTCAATTGACCCGGATGATACAGGGGAAGATGATCATGCGTGTTAGCTGGGATGGTAGGGGAAGATGGAACTTCTTTGCGTGTAAGTCTTATGAAAGACGCACCCACCCCACTACTTAAATATGCCATCAACTACTCCCTTCAAAACCCGGAATTTAATTATTGCTCAAGCATAGCTTCTGGAGGCACATCCCCCTGACCAGCCATGATACCCGCCTGAGCACTTTCCGCATTTCGAGTGTCTTCCCTCATCTGGTTTTCCCGTTCCTCTGCCTTGTAGGTCAGACCGAAGGGAATAATCTCGTAAGGAACATTTCCGAAGTTCATTTGCACTAGGTGTCGAAAGATTTGATCATCAGCATCCTGAATCAGCCAGCCAACCATCTCCTGAAGGACAGCGAAGAAAGCTTCCTCGGGAACCTGCCTCCCTGTTGCTGAACCGAATCCTCCACCCCCTGACTCGAAGATTTCCGGGGGGATTCCCATGCCCTCAAAAAGCTCTTCTTTGAGGCTGGCTCCGTACTCCATGAGTCCTGCGGGAACCGCATTGGGTGAGGGGGCCATGTATTCCCAGCTTCGGATTCCTTCCCCACCCATCGTGTTGGGGAGGGTGAGTGTACCACCAGTTCGCTTCTTCTCGATCATCTCTCTGGCGAGATCCTTGTTGGAGATGGCGAGACCTTCTTTGGTTCTGGTAATGCCCGGAGGGTGGTACATGATCCCGCCCTCGAAGGCATTCTTGTGGAACCACAGTCTCCTGATGTCGCGGTAACCCCCGTCGCTCCACATCTCCCACCAAGGAATGTGAGCAGCGTAGAGGCGAGAGAGACCGTACCACGGGTGATGTGTTCTCCAGTGAGAGTGCCAGAAGCCCTTGGGTACTCCAAGGAAAATCTTGTGTCGTCCCTGCTTGGTGTTGGGGTCTGGAACATTTCTACACACAAACCCAACAAGCTGACCATCCTGCGTGACACACCGGACATCCTGAGAGTGAAGATCCCGCAGGGTGTCGAAGTGGATCTGCCCGTCCTGAACACGGTACATTGTCTCGCTTCCAGAGAAACCCCACTCGATGGCCTTGAGTGCTCGGGCTGCGGAACCTCGCCAGAAACGGGTGACATTCTTGACAAGGAACTTCTTGACGTTCGCGTCCTCGCACTCAATATAAAATCTGGAATTTGCAAGGATAGGGCCTTTGATCAACCAGAGACCAAAGATGACTCGGGGGTCTGCCAGCATCTCCTGAATCACGGTCATGCTGAAGGGAGGACGATTTCTGGCAAAGAGAAACAGACCGGAATAACCGCTAGGCATATAGTCTGCGGTAATTGGTTTTCCCAGAAGCTCTTCTGGTTTTGTCTTCTTGTTCTTAATCATCTGTTTTTTCTTGCGCGTTCAAGAATGAATTTTGCAACCTGTCTTTGGGCCTCGTCCACATCATCTGTCAGCAAGTAAGCAAGTGAGTGTACTCTTTCTTCCGTTAAGGGAGATCGTGATGCTCGTATGTGCAACTCTCTCTTAGCTGTGACTACGGGTATGCCCTCGTGCAAGTAATAAAGTTGGGATGTGGTAAGTTCAAAGGGATTTATTCCGTAGACTCCTGCAACTTCAACGTGCTGTCGTATTTTTTTTTAATGAGCCACATCAGGCGGGACGCTTCTCTCGCTATGTAGAAAGCGTTTGTCTCTGACAACTCAAGATCATATCGTGTGTTCATCTTTTCAGTGAACAAGGGAAGCCACACATAAATTGCATCGTCTGAGGCCAACTCCAAGCCTTCTTGGGCAGAAGACAGAAGATGGTCAATAAAGACAATCTCGTCTTCAAAGAGTGCGTTTCCTTCCTCATCCTCAAGACAAATGCGGGTTTCTACTTCCGGGGTAGTGATAGTTAGTAAGGGCATGAAGTTTCCTTTCGAGCTTTAACCCAGTCTTCTTGTAGCACTATGTATCGTTTGGTTCTCAGCAAAATAGGGGGCTTTTCCTGTTTTTCCTACATGCCCATAAGCAGTCTCACCCGCAGGTTTGGGCGCAACACCGTTAGGTGTTCCAACCAAATCGTACCATAAATCCCATTTGGTAACCCACATCTCAACGGTTCCATGAGTCACCTGTCGGACGCTGTGTCTGGTCGGATGAGTACCACTCTTAACTGCGAGAGCTTCCCCGTATTGATAACAACGACTTGGGTTCAAAGGCTGGCCCATCGTTGTTGCTTTTCCCATAACGTGAAGCTGGTACTTGGGAGGGGCAAGAGCAATGTTCTTTGTGGCCCGGTCACTTGTTCCCTCGTACTTTATCTCAACCCGATCATAAGTCATGTTGGTGTCGCCTATGGAGGGGTCTACCCCAGCAATAGAAGTTTCACCTGACTGAAGACCACTGCTGGGAATTATGCTTCCATAATCGGTTTCCGTACTCATCCCATCCACATAGCCCATCAGTGGGCTGCTGTTGAACTGGTTGTGCAAAGGAGAGACAGCAACGGTACTGTTGTGCTCAACTAGTTCCATCTCAGACTGTATATCGATAATCTTGTTGGTGTTGTCCTCCCCATGATCGTAGAAGACAGCACTGATTGGATTCTCACCGGGGGAGATGAAGGGTTCCTGACGTGGGGTGGGTATTGCGTTCTGATACCAGAAGTCCAAATTATCCTGACAAGGCTCCATACGACCATCTCCTTCAAAGCGAAGATGATCAGAACCGTGGATACTCATAGGAGCAGCTTTTATTGTCCAGTTTGAAAGAATGGTGGCAACCCGTCCAGCAACTTTCGTTCTCTTCAAGAAGTGGGTTGGAATTTCTGTAGTGAATACAACACCGGATACGTCACCCACTTGCTCATCTGCTATCGGGTCTCCAATGCTCCAGTCCTGCCAGTAGAAATCAGAAGCCCCACCAGCTTTGATCATGCTGCGAAGCCAGAGATCCCAATCCCATGACACCAGACGCCCCCGCTTCAGGAAATCATCTGGATCTACCTTGTGTTGATTTTCTGCAAAGATGTTTGGGGGGTAGCCATAACGTAAGTATCTGGGGGCTTCAGAAGGGGGATTGACTAGAGCCATCCAATTAAAGTTGAAACTGAACTCTCTTCCGAAGATATCTTCGGTCAAGTTGAAGGATAGAGGGAGATTTTGGAATGGTTGGCCTGTAGCGTTCAAGGGTTCTACATCATCTCCACCGGGAGCAAACTGGGCTGGATTCGCTGGACGGACAACACCCTCTGGCTCGTCCCCCGCCCGAAGTGCGGGACGATAGCGACTTCGGATAAGAAGTAGAAAGATGTAATAGGGGTACACCCTTCTCCAGTAAGGATGCCAACTTTTTGTCATGGTTATGCTGCCCGACAATTTGCAGTCCCATGTTATGAAACCTCCGCCTCCACCGCCCGGAACATTCCCACCCATCAAAGCTGACGAGATGCTGTACTCAGCAGACATATCTGAAACTCCGGGTGGGAAGGGCCAATCACTTGCCACCTCCGTATCAGTGATGTTAATGCGAAGCTCTGTCTTGTCGTCATTTATTGCGTATTTTCTGGTTCTCAAATACCCATGACGCAGGGCTGGTTCAAAGAACCAACGAAAGGCGTCCGCACTTTCCCCCTGTGCCCCCGGTGTTCCAAAGGGATTAACATCCACGTCCTGTCCCGCTGTAGGATCACTATTGAAAACCGCTTGCAGGAATCCTGCGTCAATATATCCTCGAACTTGGAGAATTGCGTCATAGTGCTTGGTAGTCATTCCATTGACGTCAATATCCCATGACTCGTTGTAGACAAGTTGAAGGACTTCATCAGGAAGGAAACCAGCACCGCTGTCAGGATTAGTGCTGAACGTGATGGGTTTCCTTTCTTTGTGAGCAGAATTGATATCCTCGCATTCAACCAAGCCTACTTCACACTCCCACACAACACGGGCAGCACTACTGCCACCAATAGGCTCCCATCGAAGGGCGCGAGGTTTTGGCCCCCAAGCAACGTCATAAAGACCACGAGAAGCCATAGGAACATCAGAGACATTCAGATTGGGGTGGTTGATATCCATGTCCGGGCCAAGACCAATACCTGCAATGGTCAATCGTCTTCCCGGCTGGTTTAGTATTCTGCGAATGTAATGTAGCTGGTGATCAATCCCTCCCTGCACGACCTGTCCGAGATGGGATGAGTTTTGATAGGTTCCCTGCTCTCCATTAACGTCTTGGGTATTCCTAAGCTCATTCGCCCAGTTGTCTCCAAAAATACCGATAGCACCAGCAGCAGGGGCATTCACTGAACTGACATCCCGAGAATGAATGACGAACTCAATACGAATCCCGTACTTCACATACATGAGTCCTCGATCAGAACGATCATAGACCGGGGTCATGGATACCGATGTGTTAATGGCTGGGGGGAAGATAAAACCGTTGTAGGTTACCAACCCCAGATTTAACTGGTTGTCGTTAGAAATGTCTCTTGGCTGTGGCATCTAACTAGTCCTTAAAAGGGATTTGCTCCACCGGGGGCTATCCCAGCCTCGGGGCCTTGGATTTGTCCAAGAGCTATGTTGGGGTTGTTGAACCATATATCGAACATCGTATCCAACGGGTTGTTTCGTCTATCCTCCTCGTCCCAGTTCATGTTTATCAATTCCTTACCCAATCTTCTTAGTTCTGTAATCCATGTATGCTCAGTCCAAATTTTCCACCAAGCGGTCATTGCCTTATGCATAGTGTTATACAGGGCTGCGAATGCTACCAACATATTACCCAGCATCTTCATCGTCCATTTGAAGAATGCGTCCAACCTATCAATGAGCCATGCCATAAACTTCATTGCCTTCTTCATGAAAGGAAGCAGTGCCTGCATGAGATGGGTCTTAAAGTCCTCCCACTCTAGCATTGCATCTCTCTTGGCTGCTTCAAACTCTGCCATCTCGCCCCCAAGTTTTTGGGCACGATTTATTCGGTGCATGAGCAGATCAATGGAGGTTGTGATCTTCTCGTTCATAAGCTCAGGAGAAAACGCCATCATTTCGTTACTGGCGTTGTCCAGAAAGCTTGCCCACTTAGCAACAGCATCAATGGCCCCTTCAATGGCCCCCGCAAACGCAGTAACTGCCAAGCCTGCTACACCAAGAGCTTTCCCAGCCATAGCCATGCCACCGCCACTCGCGCCCGCCATACTCATTGCCTCTCCAGTCATGCTAGCTTTGTCTCCCATAGTTTGAAGCGTGCCTCCAACCTTTTGTCCAGCCCCCCTAACTATGCCCTGCGTTCCCCGAATCATGGATTGACCACTTGGGTCATAGAGACCCTGATCCGGTGGCCCCGGAATACCCCCTATCAAAGATCCTAGAAGGTTCAGCCCTCCTGTGAAGACTCCCCCGAGCTTCTCCACAGAACCCCCAAGAAGGTCTGTCCAGAATGATTTGTCTGGCTCATCTGCGGTCATGTGGGGGTCGTCTTCATCAGCATCCCCCGGACGACCAACAAGCGAGAATCCTCCACCGCCACCCATACCACCCTGTCCCGAGGGAAGATCAGGGTCTTCTGGTCGAGTTTCTCCTGTTCCTTGGGGCTGTTCGGGGATTGCCTGCCCCGGACGGAGCATCTTGCCGCCCTCATCCTGATAGTCCCAAGGTTGCGGTTTCTTCCCCCCACCACCACCATCACCCCCCTCATCCTTGGTGACAATCGTGAATGTATAGTCTTTGTCAGCCATCGTCTTCGCTCAGTTGGGGGAACGGGCTGGTAGTCGATACAACTGAGAAAGACTCTCTGCGGGGAGAGCCTGCTCTCTTAGCACGAACTTCTCTCTCTTTATCTGACCAAGAATCGCTAATAAGTTTTGACTCCTTCTGGATGTGTTCTGTCAGAAGGTTTATCTCATCTTGATTTCTTGGGCCTTTGGCAAAGAGAAGTGCAATCCTGTCAGTCTTCTTGACCTTACCGCTATAGAAATTCATTAGGTAGTGGTGTAGTAGTAAATTGCTGCTGTATATTGATTGGCAGACCCAGAACCCCCAGCGAACGGATAACAGATCATTCGCATGGGAATCCTACGAACCCTACTGGCATACAAAGTTCTAATGGGGAAATTTGCTGCCAAGATCGCTTGAGGAAATGTGATGGTTGCTGGATTCGCTGCTGATGGAGTACCTGCAAGAGCAGTTAGAAGGAGGACATCTGAATACTCCCCACGGGAGTCGCCCATGACGCCAACAGTTGCATTTGCCCCAACAGCATTGAACCCGGAATTACCTGTAGGCCAGAAAGGAGAACTGGAAGGCGCACCACCATTGTCTACTACAGCCATAGCCCCAAACTCCATAGCAGTAAAGTTCACATAGACATCTGCCCCACGATGAACCTCGTCCTGAATGGAGTCGCCCATGTTGTCACCACGGACTGGCTCACTGTAGAAAGTGTGCTCCAATTCGTAACCATCCTCGGTTACTCCGAGAAACTCCGCAGACCATTGACCTGAGTACGGGCCTGAAATTGCATTGATACTGAGTGCCATTATTTACTCCTTCGAGCGAAAATAATCCATTAATTTGTTTTGTTCTTCTCCGTCCAGTTTGGAGAAGCCTTCTACACAATCATAACAGTTCGCCACATGCGGTACTGTGGTAAAAAAGCGGGGATAATCGATTGAGTCCTGTTGTTCTGCGTAGCCTCGTTTTGCATTCTCACAAAGAAATTCCCAGCGTTTGATGGGATGATCAACAAAGTTACCGGGGCCAACCTCCAGAGAACCGTGTACCTGCCCATTCTCATCAGGAATTACCAAGTGATTCACACAGCATAAGGTGTAAATCCGGTCACACCCAAGGCAAGTCTCGGAAGCCTCTTCAAATTTTTTCCACACGCCCCTCTTCTCAGAGAAGGGGAGATAGACAGTCTTCCTGAATTCGGAGCAGCCCTTGTTCTTGCACTTGAGGGGGAACATACGAACTGGTGTTGTGTGGATGGCGGTCATGAATAATTGTCCCGAGAATCGCTGGCTTGGAAAGAACTGAAGCGGGTGGCCTGATTGAATCTACATTCCATGACCAGCCCGGAAGATGCGGGATCATCGCTGTTGAACCAAGTGCCTGTCACGGGCAGGGGGTTAGGGTCTGTGGAGACCCAGCGAAGATACTCCACCATAGCATGGGGGCTTTTGTCACTTGTCTCAAAATCAGCCAACAGCATGTCGTTCACTTTGCCATTGATTGCAGTGCTGTTGTGAACGTGCCTAATAACTTTTCTACAGAAGTCCTCAATCCCCAGCAGTCTCTTGACGTAAAGCTCTTCCCCCAGAAGATCGAAGGGAACGTAGGAACTGCGAAAGGTAACTGCGCAGACAAGGTCATAGCTCTCGTAGATCCCCTGATCCTGATAAATATCTTCCCCGGAAGCAGACCAGCTTGATCCATAGACAGATATGAACTTCTGCCCACAGGATGGAGGGGGTTCTGGCCCCGGCATGACATTACATTCCTCGGGAAGAAGCTCCAGCTTCTCCCTGAGTTGGTCTCTTGTCGCTAGTAGAAGTCGTCCAATGCTCATAATTAAAATCAGGAAATTGATACCTACTTTATTACTTTTTGTAGTTCTTTCATGAGGGCTTCGTAAGCTTGCCCCATAGCGTACTCAACAAGTTCCTTTTCGTCTCCCAAAAGGGGTCTTTCTGGATCATGCTCTTTTGCATAGGGAACCTTGCTCCCCAACCGTAATTGTCCCTTCGATAAGTCGTATTGCTGGTCATCCCCACTTGGCGAGTAGGAATTTCCTGACAGGCTTCCGGGCTTGAAGCTGTCTCTCAACCTCCCCGTTTTTACCAGAATTAGCTTTTCCTGTGTTTGATTCTTCGACTTAGTCAGTGCAAGAAGTTTGCTGGCAACCCCCTTCTTCTTGAAACCCTTTGTGGGTTTCCATTTTACTCCGAACTCGTCAGTTCCTCCCTTCGACTTTACCACATAGTTCTTATGTGCCTTCTTGAAGAAAGAGTGAGCAAAGGTTGCCCAGAATAATTCTCTCAATTTAGACAGTTGTGGAGAAAGCCTCTGGCTCTTCGTTGACAGTATCTTGGGAAGATCCTTAATGAGTCCTTGTAACTCGACGGAAGTCTTCCGAGTATGAATTCGACTTACAGCCATTCAAATGGGAACCTCGGAGATAGATCCTGTTTTCCATATATGCCCCCAGTGGAAATCGTGGGATGAACCCGAATCTTATGGGTACGGAAACGATCATCAATGTGGAGATTAGACATCGCAGGAGTAAGGTCTTCTCGGGTTGCTAACCGGGGAAGGATTCTTGTGAAGTCAGCTATCTCGGTAAGCATGGTAAGAACTTCCTCGTACTTATCCGAGAATACTGAGGGGTTGCCCCTTCTCTGGGAGAGTAAGTAGCAGGCGATCCATGTTGCCCATCTTCGGACAAGATAGGAGTCATTCAAGTCTTCCTCTTCGTAGGTCAGGCCACAGTGGTAGTTCACCAGTTCGGTAGCTTCCCCAATGATCTCGTCGAGCATGGCCCCTTGGTTGCTGCCAAGGTCATCTGAACGAAGAGAGATTCCACTCTCCCCGAAAATTCGTTCCATCTCTTCCCGAGTGGTATAGGTGTAAACAAGCGTTTCAACCATTAAGTCACCTTATTGATTTGTCGAACTTCAAACTCAAGTTCATGTTTTCCTGCGTTGGTTCCCGAGTCCCATGTGTACTCAAAAAGAGCAACGTGTTTCTCATAAGCATTTTTGTGCATTGCTGCTGTAACAATGATGTTATCAGCAGGCTTCATTGTCCAAGTGAGCAGACCTGTAATACTAATTACTACGTCATTTGTATTCTTCACATCCTGATCTTCTCGACTGTTGATGATGGTTCCTGTTGCGTAGTCATACAGAGTCAAAGTGATTGCAGTGAGATCACTCAGTGCAATGTATTCCTCTGACTCATCGGTAATTCCAGCAGTGTATTTGGCAGATGTGCCTTCATCTACTCGTCGGTCTTCTACGGAAAGAATGGATCTGGACATAGTTAAGCCTCGTTGTCTAGTGATTCAGCGACAAACCCTGACACATTTATATGCTCAATTGCAAGTTGTGGATCAGTGCTACCTGCCCGGCTATTTCCAAGACTGGGTTTGAGAAAAGTAAAAAGGGCATTTTTGGACTCGTCTTCATCAAGTTTGGGTTTCATTAAGGAGGGGTCTATTCCGGGCTTCGTAATCAGTACGAGACCAATAACCGCCTCTGCTACGCAAGTTATTCTAACAGGAACGTAAAAATCTACATGGCCCAATACCGAAGCAGCAACAGAAGTTACAGCAGAGGGGGTTATGGAGACCGACCCAAAGACTACTGTTGGGTCTACGCTTGCTGCAATTGCCGTAGTTGCTGAAGGCGTTACCGACACAGACCCGAAGACCACAGTCGGGGCAACAGAGCTTGCAACCGCAGTGGCTGAGGAAGGCGTTACTGTCATGCTCCCGAGAACTACAGATGGAGCAACAGAACTTGCAACACTTGTTACTGCGGAGGGGGTGAGAGTAATACTACTCAAAGCTACTGTGGGGGCGACTGTCGCTCCGACCATCGTCACTTCAGTGGGAGAAACAGTTATTAGGCCCGTGGGAGCCACAGTGCTTGCAACCGCAGTCGTAGCAGAGGGCGTTACCGACAGGCTTCCAAACACAACTGTTGGAGCCACGGTACTTGCGACCGCAGTGCTTGCTAGGGTCGTAAGAGCAATATCCGGGCCTTGAACACTTGCAACAGCGGTTGTTGCGGAAGGAGTCACACTAAGACTTCCGAACAACAGGGTGGGAGCCACGCTACTGGCTACCGCTGTTACAGCAGCAGGAGTGGTCGATAAACTGCCAAAGAGTAGTGTTGGAGCTACCGAACTGACGACTGCTGTCGAAGCAGCCGGGGTCATTGAAAAGCCATTAAAGACTAGTGTTGGAGCTACGGAAGCAGCCACTGCTGTGGCAGCAGACGGGGTTACTGAAAGGCTACCAAGGACTACGGTCGGGGCTACAGTGCTGGCTACTGCGGTTACCGCACTTGGGGTTACCTCAATATCTGGTGCTACTGTAACAAGAACATCAGCGTAGGGGGCAGATGAATAGGGTTGGTTTCCGTACATGGCCCTATCCTAGAGAACTTCGCTAACTTGCAGCCTCGACTGAAGTCTCGTAGTAGAAACAATAGTGCTAACACCGCCCATTTCCTGATGATAACCAAGGCAACGAATCTTGGCACCAGCAGCTAAGTCCAGCAGAACACTTCCCGAGATATAGTTATTCCCGGTGACACTTCCAGAACCGACTGCTTTTGCTTGGGCTAAAGCTGTCCCATCAACAGAAACGTAGACAAAACACGCACCACTACTAATGTTGTCAAGACTCAGAAATGCAAAGCAGTCGTAGACTCCTGCTCGTTGAATGTCGATATAGTTATTGCTGACATCTCCATCTGCCCCGTATTCAAACTCCACCGACTCAAAGGTGCAGGTAAATGCAGCACTTCCCGAGGGACTCTGAGCACTTGTCTGGATCAGTGAGGCAGAATGTGCCTTGAGTTGTCGAGAGAGAGCAATCCACTCAAAACCAGACCCAGTGTGAGCACAGGCCAACTCGTAGCAGTCTCCCTGAAGGTAAAGCTTCTGGGATGAGGCGTGATCAATGTTTCCCGCGCCCGTGGCAATGGTAATTGAAAGAGTACCCGTGTTGATCTTCTTGATCATGTAACGACGACCCAAAGTCGCAGCAGCAGCATCAGGAAGAGTAATAGTGACCGCCCCCGATCCCGAATCCACTAATACTGTGTGTTCCCGCGCAGTAAGGGTGGCATCCGAGGTTTTAATGGTGGTCGAAGGCCAGTGAGTGGGCGCAGGCCCGGTACAGAAGACGTTCTTAGACCCTGCACCCCAGTTGACCGCAGTATTGGCTGAACTTCCACCACCTCCGCTGGATGCAATGACTGCGGTTCTGGTAAGGGTGGTTCCAGAGGAAGTGTAGAGACCTATCCCGGTCTCCCACCATGTACCATCCTCTATGACATAGTAGGTGTAGTTACCATCACCTACTATGGCAAAGGACTGGTAGCCCGTAACTGCGCCAGCTAATGTGAAGGCTCCAGTCCCAGTCTCCGTACTGGTCTCCTTCACCCTGTCAGCAACAAGGAATTCATTCGCCATTATCGCCCCCCATTAGGATTCTTGGAGGTTGATTTGAAGATCCTGAAGGGTAAGATTTTGTCCTGTACTGACCGTTGTTGCCCCACCCAAGCTCCAGAAAGCCCAGACATCGTCGCCCGTAGTAGTACCATCTACCATTACTGCATGAGTAGCTGCGACAATTGGCCCCGCAAAAACACAGTTCTTGATTTGAATGATGGCATTATCCGTTGAACTGTCAGTTTCTGTAATAGTGTCAAACGAAGCTATGCCGTCGCTGCCCCCAGTTGGGAGTGCTACTTCCCCAGCAGCCACATTAACCTCAGTCAACTGCCCAAGAGTGTCAGTGTCCTCAGTCGGTGTGTCTGAGACCAAAAATATATAGTAGTTGGAGGGGAGTGTGACACCACGGAATACATGGTTCAAGATGTTGAATTTTCCTCGGTTAGTAACGCCTGCCATTATTCAGGTTCCTTATCTTTCTGGTAACAGGTGGGGCAGCTATCCCCAATGAATTCTTCCAGCGGTTCTAGGTCGTCACCGACCATCATGTATCTTACTTCGTAATGCTCATCGCATGCTTCGCATAAAAGAAGACGAACAACAGCACCCATACTACTCTCCCTCTAGTTTATCAACAATCTTCTCCAAAGCCTCTAACAATTCTCCATGTTGTTCAGTGTGCCTGTCGTGCATCTCAGACATCAGTCCCTCGTAGTGAGTACGCTGCTGAAGAAGCTCTTCTGCACAGCGATCCTGCATGGACATCATGAGATCGTCGTGCTTGGGAAAGATGACTTTCGTTGTGTACCAAAGATACCAACCAAGCAATCCCGTTGCACTTACAGTTCCCCAGTCAAAGTTGGCGAAGGAATCCGCAGCAGCGAGAAGTGTCGGTAAAACTGCAAAGGCTAGGAATTTCATAATCATTTACAAAAAACGGGCTACGGACAACAGAGGCCCGTAGCCCGTCTTTGCAACATTTTCCAGTGGACTTCGTTAGAAGCCAATGACTGTTCCGTAAGCGATACACTTCGGAACGTAGAGAACCGGAAGACCGTTGTCGATCATCTTTAGCTCTACACCAGCGGGATCGATCACGTTGGTCGTCCAACTATGGAATCCGAAGACCTGCTTACCATTGTCCATGATGTTTTCTTTCACGAACTCGGAAGCACTAATGTATCCAATCCAATCCGGGGCGGGATCGGGCATGAACACTGCGACGTTGTCAGGAATGAACAGGCTGCTGTTAGCACCTGTATCACTATCCACGGTCTGATTGATATTCAAAACCCCGTCATAGACATGGAAGGTCTGAAGCGGAAGACCACGGAAGACGACATCAAAGCCACTATCAGGAATGCCTTCTTCACTCTTCATGTTGCGGGCAGTCAGCGAATCGAAGATACGATACGCAGTACCAGCCACATTCTGGAGTGAAGTGTTGCTCAACAGTAGCTCGAACGTCGTGCTGTTGATCCAGACATGACGAAGAGGACGACCATTCTGTCGTTCCATCGCCTTGTTGACCTTGAGAATGTGAGCAATAACATCAGTGCCTGCCAATGCCCATGAAGCATCGATGATGTCGCTGCCTGTACCCATGTCAAGCTGATCCAGATTGGTAGCGGGAATACCGTAGTCCACATCGAACGTACCAGCACCCTTCTCAACCGGAATCCAGCTTTCGCCAGACTGAAGAACACCAAAACCACCACGCAGCAGTCGGGAAATCATAAACTCACGCGAATTGCGGAATCGCTGAGTCATGTATTCCAACTGACGGTTGACGTAGTTTTGCCCGTTCACATCGACGATACCGAACTGCTGTCCCAGAGGACGAGTACGGAAAATCTCTTCGTGAAGCATGGTGATCTTTTCGTGAGAGCGATAAGCTACCGCACTCACATGACCGACTGCCTTACGTTGAACCGTGGAAGGCCCAGTACCGGGAGCACGACCTTCAGCGATCAGACGAGTCTTGTCAAAGATATCCCAACCAAGATAGCGACCGGAAACCTGCTGCGTAGCAGCCTGACCCGGAAGCATTTTGAAGAAGCTCTGCATGAGCGTCATCGGGGTCTTGATGCGCGAAACCACTCGCGTGATTACGGGAGTTTGCATCAATTGTTGAATAGTGATTTCGCCTGCCATTAGATTTTCCTTTGTGCGGACAGAACTATGGTTAAGTACTCGTTATTAAGTAGCAACTGTTATGGTATGCCCATCCTGCGGTATATGGGTGACAACCAGCCATGACGTTCCATCTCCGAAGACTTCAAAACTGCCACCGATCTTTTCGGAGGAAGTGGAGAAGGCAACCGAATCAGCAGCAGCGTCATTCGCGGTGACCATCGTATCCGCAGTTCCTGCGGTTACTGTCAGATTCTGATCTGCAACAGCAATGAAGCGATAACGAAGCCCAGCCAACGCAGTCGTGGGAAGGGTAAAGTTGACCGCACCCGCAGCACCACGAGTGGTGAAGAGAGTATCGTGATCCGCTGCTGTAACTGTGTAATCCGTAGTCTTGGCAACTACGCTTCGGATTCCACCAAAGTTGTTCCCTTCCAACTGATCGTTGAAAGTGAATCGGTTGTGAACTTGAGCGCGAATGAGATGCTCATAACTCACCCCACCAACAGTCTGGTCGATGCCAAAGTTGCTTGCACCACCGAGAAGAATACGCTCTGCCTTGATAAATCCCCAAGTGTAGATCCACCCTAGCCAACGATCAGCATTAGCACCGAGTCGCTGCATCTTCTGGGAGTACCCAAGAACACCGTAAACGTCTTGCGTACCGTCAACAGCGGCGGGAGACCATTCCTTCAGCTTGCCTGAAGCAGTGATCTTACCCATTAGAAGACCGGGACGAAGAACGTCAGTAATGCTGTTCTGAGAATCTCGTGCAGAACCATCAATCAAGGAACCGATGAACGCCTCTTGCTCAAACCGACCCCACCAAAATACGTTTTCACTGGTCTCCAAGGCAGCTTGTACTGAAGGAAGACCAAATGCACCTGTAAATTCAAACGACATTGTCTATTTTCCTTTCCCCTTAAAGGGGAGTAAAGTTTGGGCTATGCGTCGTGGCCCGTGTTTTTTAAGAAGTCGATGGCGATCTCGTCAGCAGTTCGCCCATCCTCAGACTCCAGTTCCTCTTCCTGATAGCCAAAGCCAACCGGAAGACCCTCAATGCCCGACTGGGACATCGCCAGAGCGATCTTCTGCAAGGACTCATTGTCATGAGCACTCCTGCCAAGAACACCCGTTGTAAGGGACGGGGCTGACTCCAAGGCATCCATGATTTGTGATGCTGCACAAACTTCGGGACTACCATTGTCGCCAAAGGACATCTGGAAAGATCCAATCGAGGGATCAAGATGCTCTGAGGCGTAAGCTTCGGTAACTTTCCCGGTCGCAACCAGATTGTTACGACGGTCAGCCAGTCCGTTCTTCTCCTGCTGACCAATATGGTTCAGAAGAAAAGTGATCGTCTGACTTGCAGCCTTAAATTTCGGGTGAGACATAACAACCTCTTCCCCTACCTGCTCTTCGTGAGAAAGGGTGACTTCCTCTTCTTGAACTTCGCTTTTCTTTTCTTGTGACATAGCAACTGGAGCAGGTTGTTCTTTTGCTCCCTCCGGTGGTGTAGTTACAGATTGATCATCGGGTTGTTCTGAAGCTTTCTTCTGTCGAAGAGCGACCATCAGTCTCTCCATAAAATTTACTTCATTTGTATCTTCAGGTAAATCGATTTGTAGGGATCTAAGAAGTTCCAGCATTCCTTGGAGGCCCTGCTGCTGCGAATCCTTGGACTCTCCGGGGCCTACGTTGTCAGTTGCGTTGAGTTGTTCTTCTGCTGGTTGTGGTGATGCCATTGATAGTGGCTCCGTTAATTGTGACATTGCCAAGGCCAGCCCTTGTTCAACTGGCTCAAAATTTCCTTGTCCGTTCTCAACGGGATGAGTTACCAAGGCAATGTGCATTAAGGAATCTTTCCATTCATTGCCTGCCCCGTCAACAAAAGAAGGACGAACGTAGATGGAAGATTCTTTTACGTTAGTACCAATCTTAACTGCATCCTCGTTTGAGGGAACATCAACTTCCCCCCAGAGAGTATTATTTTCTACCCAGACCCTGTCCCACCAACCTGCATTGATATCACTTCGAGGAAGTGTCCCATCATCACCTATGGACATGGGAAAGGCTTCTTTGCTGTGGTTCCAAGGAGCAGGAACAGAAATTCCCGCCTTTTTCATCTTCTCGAATTGTGAAGCCCAGTGACTTAGTCGATTCTCAGTTACTTCAACCTTTCGGGAAGTATCGCCCGGAATAGAATAGACCCCGGTGGTTACAATGGGTTTCTTAAATCGCATTACTTCTTCTTTGCTGCGGGTTTGAGCTTACCAGTTCGATTACGTTTTTTCTGTTCGGTTTCTTTGCGTCTTTGTCGTTTCCAAACTCGTCGCTTGTTTTTGACAGGCTTGTCTCGGTCTGCTCCCTGAAAATTTTCCTGAATCGGATCACCGATGTTCATATATGACATAATAGTCTAACCCCTTCATCGGTTAGAATAATTTTTTACAGGCTTTTGTGTCAAGTAAAGTCAACATAGGAACAAAACAATGGGTCTTTCATCTGCTCAGTATACCACCCTGTTTGAAGTTATCGGGGAATATGTCGAACGAATAAATGATTTCGAGGCCATCGTCACCGCCTTGGAAGCAGACAGAGTTGAGCTTAATACTGAATTGCTCGACAAGATTACCAATGACAGCTACCCCATCGAAACCTACTCAGACAACACCATTGTGTTTGATTCATACAAGTACCAAGTAGTCAGTTGGATTGCCCAGCTTGTGGGCAAGATAAGCAGGCTGTTGAGCGACAGAACAATAGTGTTAGACAACTTCGTCACTACCTCGGGGTGGGAGGGAACATACCTCGAACTCTACCGAGATATGAAAGAGCACGCAGATGGTCAGCGAGATATCCTGCCCAGCACAGTAACTCTTGGAAGCCCCTCTTATGTGCTGACCAACTCTGATGCGTTTTCAGTTGCTACGGGAAAAGTTCTTGACGGATACCAAGCTGCTATCAACGGGGGCCTTGCTCACAAATATCAAGACGGAGTGGACAGTCAACTGGCACCTACTGCTGACACAATGAGAATCACCTGCGTAAAAGATTCTGATTACGCCTCTAATGTCAGTGAAGGAAATGAGCTTTTTGAGTGGGGAGGAAATACTGGATCAGCAGGATACACTTCTGGCGATGTTGGGTCGGGGGCTGGCCCGAGCATGTACCCGTTGACAAGGTACGGGTCGAACTATGGTCTCTCGAATCTTGACTTTGAAACTTGGAGTAGTACATCCGCGCCGGGTACATGGGTAGACAGCGACCATCCACCAACTCGAAGTAGTGATGCGTACAAAGGAACGTATGCCCTTGGCCTTGTAGGAACCCCCGCCGGTGCTACTTTTGAGTTAACCCAAGCAATTAGTTCAAATAGCTTGCACCAGTATCGTCGATATTGTCTTGCTTGTTATGTGAAGGGGCAGTCAACAATTTCAGCAGGGGTTTTGGAAATTAAATTTACTGGGACGGGGTACACCGCCAGTTCCAGTGAGAAAATTTCAATGGATGCTACCGCCCTTGCTGCTCAAACAGCCTATGGCGTTGAATTCTTCTTCATTAACATGCCCACAGTGATTCCTGATGACTTTAAACTATCAATCACAATAACTCCTGCTCTTACAAATGCAAAAACGGTACTTATAGACCACATGCAGTTTGGCCCCGTGTTCTATCATGGCGGGGTTCATGCCAACGTCATCGACGGGTCAGCCAAGACCCTATTCAACGACCGAGCAACTTTCACCGTTGCAAATGATGATGCTGGAAAATTTCAGACGATGTTCCGTAAAGGCTTTAGAATGCAACTACCCTCCGACGCAAGCCCATTCATTGCAGACTCGTTAGCGTCCGATTAATCAACTAAAGGGGCTGAAGTTGGGAAGCAAACTTAATTACAATGTCAAAAAACTAAGTAAAAATGTATTCAATGTAAACTGCACGCCAAAAGGCAGACTCTCTCAGTGGGAGCAGTGGTTTCTTCTTACCTCTGATCGACACTGGGATAATCCCAAGAGCAATTGGGAGCTTCAAAAGGAGCATCTCGACGAGGCGAAAAAGCGGGGAGCCGGTATCATTGACGCAGGCGACTGGTTCTGCGCCATGCAGGGAAAATACGATCCCAGATCGATGAAAGGGGATGTGCGGGAAGAGCACAACTGCCCCGAATACTTGGATGCTCTGGTTTCCACTGCCTCAGATTTCTTTGCGCCTTACGCAGAGAATCTAATTCTGATCGGGCGGGGAAATCACGAGGCTGGGATTCTGAAGAGGCACGAGACCGACCTCATCGAGCGTTTTTGCGCAACGATGAAATACAAGACGGGGGAGACAGTCTACAACGGAGGCTATTCCGGTTTTGTCCGATTCCATGCGAAAGAGGAAAGGAATGGTGTAAGTCGGTCAGTGGGTCGATCCCTGATTTTGCATTATTCGCATGGAGCAGGTGGAGGTGGGCCGGTAACGAAAGGGGTCATCCAGACAAATCGGAGGGCTGTGTATCTTCCAGACCCCCAGATTGTCATCAGTGGTCATATCCATGAGTCGTGGAAACTCGATCTGGTAAGATTGCGTTTAGGAAAGAACGGTACTTACCACGACGAGCAAACCCACGTTTGCCTTCCGACATACAAGGAAGAGTACAAGGAAGGCTTCGAGGGCTGGCATGTGGAACGGGGTGCGCCCCCCAAGCCCATTGGCGCATACTGGCTTCGCCTGTTTTTTGTAACTAACAAAACCTCGTCAGTATCGAGGTATGTCAGTTATGAAATCACACGGGCAAAATAAAATGAATTGGTACACAAACAACAAAGATCCTCTCCGACGCTGCCAAGGCTGGTTCTATCGAATGGGCATCGTCTTCTTCATGGTTGGAGCACTCTACTTTGGAATGCTGCTCTGGAAATCCTATGTCTGGTACAACTGGCTTCAGTCGATGGAGAAGGCCCTGCTGCGCCAGCAACCTCCGACAACTGGCCCGCTGATCAACCCGCAGGACTACAGGTTGTTCACACTACATGATGATGCCGGGGAGATCGTCAGTGTAGATTTCCGCAAATGACCTCTCATCATGGGAAGCTTCCCACGAGATGTCCAAGGCTGCATAGGAAAGGGTGTCGATGATGTCGTCACTCTGATGCGGGTGGGCTGTCCATGTAAACAGTTCCTTCTCACAGTCATGCAGCCAGCCTGCGGTTTCAGGGAGCCAGATACGCCCCTGCTCCATCCGGTTCATGGCATCAGTTGCTCGGACGAGTTTATCGTAATGCGGGTGGACTGCTTTTACAGGAAGCCCACACTTGGCAAGCATCTGGTAGGCCCCCTTACCCAGACCCGTAGCTTCGACAATGAAATACTGCGGTTGCCATGTCCTGTAGACCTTGCGGACTTCTGCAAGAATGTCGGGGATCTCTTTACGGAACCTGCGCATGTCCAGCCAGAGCAGGTTGTAGTCCTGCGTCAGACCCCATGTGGAGATGACGGTGTAACTGGGCTGCTTACGCCAGATATCTTTGTCTCCGGGGCCTTCCCTCGCGGAAGCTGCGGGATCAACGGTGCAGAAGACTCGTTGAAGTTCATCCTTCGTGTGAACAGCCCCCTTCCCGCCCTTGCCAAGACAGTAATGCATCCCCCTGACACTGTAATACTGCGCCCATGCTTTCCTGAATCGGGAGTCAGCACTGATCCCCCAGTCACCTGCCTTTAGCTGCTCTCTCGTGACTGGGTCGAGTTGGTCGAGTCCAATGTAATACTCTTCTTGATCGAGGTAAGGGTTGTCTCGAATGTAAGCGGGAATGTAAGGACGATCTGGATGCCTTCCAACGAATCTCTCCTTACCGGGATTGTCTGGATCTGGGGCTGGCCCAATATCAAATCGCTCTTGAACCCAGCTATGTCCCACACCACCGGGATTCGATGCTGCCCGCATTCGGATTGGGATGGATGAACGTCGATCACAATCGGAACAATCGGGGTCTGCGTCACTGCCGTGAGTTGGGCAGCGATTTCGTCGAATACGAGAGAAAAGGTAAAGGTAGTCATCTTCCCAGTGCTGTGTTAATTCATCGAATGCACAATACTGTAGCTCAATACCCTGATAGCGAGTGTAAGCATCGGTTTGTCCAATGTACCCGAAAGTCATCTTAGCGGGTTCTGCTGGGTTTCCCTTCTCGTCATAGGTGGGGAAGTAGTAGGTGTGTTCTCCCGCATTCCAGTGGGCGGGTGTGTTCATCAGCCAACTGTGAGCACGATCCAACAAAGCTCCGGGTTGTTTCAGATCCGAGAGAGTCTTACGAAAGATCATCGCAGCGTAACCGGGAACGTCTACATATTGTAGAGCACCCATCAGCAGGGCGTCAGATTTTCCACCCCCCGCAGCCCCCCCGTAGAATGCTTCGCGGTGAGGCAGCATTAAAAACGCGAGTTGTTTGGGTGTGGGATCGTGCGGAATGTAAGGAGTCCACTTGGGCCTGAGACCGTGGAAGACACTATCACTATCTTTAATCCTGTCCAGAAGACCCATCAGATCCCAGTTCTTCTTGAATTAGTTTGTCCAAATAGGCTCGGGCCTTGAGAAGATCCACATTCTTCTCTCCCTTGTGAGGATACCTACAGAGATATTTTACTACATTGCCTGCCAGATACCCTAAACCCAGACCATGAATAGCGTCCCAAGTCTCCATTGATCCTGTTGTGTAATGAGATGGACGAATCGGGTTTGAAAAAATCGGATACTGCTTTTCCTGCCCCACTTGATCTTCCCAAAGTTTTCGTTTTCGTTCCCAGTATTCAGTATCTGTCAGCATAGTCTTCTGCCACCATGATGTCGTTGATGCAGTAGCCATCCTGATACAAGTCTACAAGATACCGACCATACTTCCCCGTCCTGTCCTTAAAGGATCTCACGAAAAGCTGGTGGTCTCCCTCAGAGAGAATCCACTCCAAGTAGGCTTTTGATCGTTGGCCCTCGGGACGTTCAGGGCCTCTTATCTCAGGGGCGTCAATGCCCCTCAGACGACAGTTCTTCTCCATCCTGATCCCAAACCCCAGATCGATGTCGAGCCACACAGAGTCTCCGTCAACGACCCTGATGACATCGCACTTGTACCAGTAGAAAGTCTCTGGAGGGGGGCGATATTCAATTTCTGGGGAGACAGGCTCACTACTCATTGGCTTAGACCTCGCCAGAGGCTTCGGTCATCCCTTCCTTACCACTCTCTCTGGGGAGGGAGTGGCGCATTACTTCTTCTTTGGGGGAGCTTGGGCTTTTTCAGCTTTCCTCTTTCTCAACTTCCAGAGAAGGGCATGCGCCCAGAACTGGACGAGGGTGGCTGGGTTGTACCCCAAGTCGATGATCAGGCTGGCAACTCTCAGCATGTCCTCGGTGAAGGGGCCTCTGAGCAGCATCCGGTCTTTATGAAGCGGTTTGATGAATCGCAGTCTCATGGCATTATTCCTTTTACCTTGTCGATAATCCCGCCCAAGTTAAATCCTCCGAACTTGGAGAGGGCATAGAAGACTCCTATGGCTATTAAGAACCATTTGATAAGTCGAGAAAGCGAGTCGCGTTTCATTGCGGTCGAAATTGCCTTCTGACTTTTGGCATCGATCTTGTGCAGCTTGTAGTCGTGTTTATCCTCACGACGATCATCCTTATCGTCCTGACGATCCGAACCATCGTCCTCGGGGATCTCTCGATCTCGTCTTCTACGAGCCATTACCATTTACCTTCTCAGGGTTAATTGGTCTGAAGGAGTCACCGATCACGACCGCAATAATAAGCCCGCTTATATAGAGAGCCTGCTGCTCTGTGATGAAACCGGAGTTGGTTGCGACGGTGGTGAAGATCGCAGTGATGACTGCTGCCTGAAGCCTCTTGGATGAAGAAGACTTCCACCAGTCGCCTAGTCGGGCCTTGATTTTATCAAACATCGGTCTCAGTTTCCTCTTCGGGGCTATCGTTTTTGACGATCTGATTCATTTGCTTTCCGTACTGTAGCAGAACCTTCTCCGTAAAGGAGAAAATCATTTCTGCGTAGACTTCCTGCGTTGCTGGCTTGTTCAGGTTGTGCAGGGGAGTGTTGGAAAGGATGCCAGAAATGACGCCTTGTAAGGCTGCGGTAGTCACTGTCTCGTTTCCCATAGAAGCCCAAACCTCTGCGGGTACAAGACTCTCGCGCGGGAGACATCGACCAATGTTGATCTCCGCTTCAGAGAGGCGGGAGTTTATTAGACCAAGGGTCTCGGACAGGCCCTCCAGCTTGGTCGAGATGGCATCGAATTGAGCCTGTTGGATCTTGGTGTCCTGTGCAGCGGTAGATGGGGCTTTTTTAGCCATGGCTACTCTCCTAATTAAAATCTGGAAATTGAAACCTATAACTAATACTAGTTATTACTAAGGATACTAGTAATTCTTATGTAATAGACTTCTGCACTCTCTATTCTAGAGAGAAAATGCAAGTAGGTCTATTCCCACTTGCTCTCTAATTTCTCAAACAGGGCGACAGCATCTTCTAACTCTGAGATCAGGGAAGCTGATTTAACCGTATCCAACAACTTTCCCATCATTTCTAGATGATTAGGTAAGGTATCCATCATCTTTTTCATTTCTCTAAGCTCTTCTAAAGCAACCCGCATTTCTTCTGCGTCAACTTTAGTCTTCTCTTCTTCATCCCTCTTTGCTCCCTCGTTAAGTCCTTCCTTGTACTCTTCAGTCCCAAAACTGAAGCTACCATCCGGGTTTTTCTTGAACTCAGGCGGGAAGTCTTCTTCAGGTTTTTCAGGGGTCTGGTCAGTCATGGTATCTCCTTTGGAGTTATCAGGGCGGTAGTCATGATAGGGGGAATGCCCAATTTTTTCAACTAGGAAAAGGAGTCCCAAATTTTTTTTCGAAATGGGGGTAGGGGGTCATCCGTCCGAGAGGAAGGAAGGGGGGGCGAGCAGGGACTCCCAGCAGGGCCGTAGCTAGAGGGGGCCCCCCTAGGGGCTGGCGCGTGCCCGTGGAGCCGTATGAGACCACCAAGAAAGTTTGGATTTGGCCTCTAGTCTGGGTGGTGATATGGTCGATGATATGGTAAGGTAAGGGTGTCGAAGGAAGACCAGTTAATCCCTTGCACAGTGCAAGCGAACTGCCCACAGTGGGCCACGTGACAGGCGCGTGAGGTTGAAGCAGTAAGCGTGGAGACGACCAGCAAGTAAATCGGGCAATCCCTGCAGGTGCAGTAGCGACCACCTGCAGGCATCCCGATGAAAACTGGAAACGCCCACGCCGGGCTGTGGATAGCATAGGAGAGCACCGAATGGTAATTGAAAAAGCCAAC
>Ga0310121_10001062_pt1 | contig 28975 bp, 19 predicted proteins | sample CB27_Tmax_986_MG_FD_203504 | JGI IMG/M metagenome (GOLD analysis project Ga0310121, IMG submission 203504) | Marine microbial communities from Western Arctic Ocean, Canada - CB27_Tmax_986 | ecosystem: Environmental > Aquatic > Marine > Oceanic | place: Canada: Western Arctic Ocean | collected... | reverse complement strand
AGCTTGTCGCGCTGGGGCAGTAGAGCATCGAGGCCACGATACAGCCGGTCATCGTTGACTTTGGCCGCCGCCGCGCCGAGAAGATCATCGAGCGCCGTCTTGCCAACCCAAAACTCGGCGATCTGAAACTCACTGGAGGGAGCGCAAAACCGTGCCAGCGTCAGGATGCACGCCATCGTCGACCACGGAATTTGTTCGCGACCCGGCTCCATCGCTTCGTTTAAGAACCGGTCCAGATCCAGCCGTCGCCACAACGCCAACCCCAGATACACCTCGCCGAACCGGCGCAAACGTTCCACGCTCATCGCACCCAGGTCGACCGTCGCCCACTGGGGCGGATCGGACTCGGATTTCGTTCCGTTGGTTAATAAGCTTCGTTCATCTGGAAAGCTGGTTGTGGGTGCCGGACGCCGGGACATAACACCGGTCACGCTGGTAAAATCGTGTGACCGATACATCTTCCTCGACGACGGCGCAACCCAGAATAGCGAAGCGCCGACAACGCAACCAAACGAAACGCGAACACAGGCGAGGAGAGGTCGAGTTGACCGTCGCGAGCCATCGAACTCCCTTATCACTCGCGCGCTTGAAGCATCTCAAGATGGACAGGGGCAGGTTCCGGGGTCGAAGTTACACCAGACGATGCTCAGGATCGACCCGAGCTTCAACTTTAAGGCGCAAGGATTTTTAACCTTCACACGATTCCTCGAATCCAGGGGTGAGGTGCGTGTCGTCAGGTCGCAGGGGCCGGGCGATATTTTGGTTCAACTATCCTCCCAACCCGAAGCCCCAGCGCCAACACGTGAAGTTCAACCTGAACCGACGAGGAACCGCAATCCGCGACCGGCGCAGGCAACCGAAGTCCCTGTTGAGCCGGAGGAAAAGTGGGAGCGAGATGTTGATCTTGCTTGGCGCAGCCGCCAGGGGCCAAAAATCGCAGGGCAGTCGGCAGCCGCGGACGTTGCAAAAGTGCTGAACGCCCCCAACCTCAAATCCACGAAGTATCCAACGCTGGACAAATTGCTCGACGCCAGCCATTATCTGGACTTCAGGTGGCGTCGAGAAGGCAACGCCATCATCCGAATCTGACCTGGCCCACCAGAATATTCGAGCGAATTTACATGCTGTTGGCAATTGATATCGGGAACACAAACGTAACGATCGGCGCGTTCGACGACGACACGCTCAAGGCAACGTTTCGTCTCACCACTGACACCAAACGGATGCCTGACGAGTACGCGTTGGCAGTTAGCCAACTTCTGCCAATGCGGGGCGTTTCGTCCAAGTCGGTCACCGCCATTGCCCTGTGCAGTGTGGTGCCTCCTCTGAGGCCCAGTTTCGTCCAACTATGCGAGGATTATTTTGACATAACGCCACTGGAGATCGGCGCATGGAGCGGATTGAGCGGCAAGAGTAGGTACGATGCGAAAGTCATTCAACATCATTCGCGCGTTTCTGATCCGGGACGCCACCATCGCGCTGAGCTACCAGTTGAATTTTCTTTTGAGGGTGGCTACCCTATTCTCTTCACTGGCGGGGCTCTATTTCGTGTCCGAAATGGTCGGAGACAGCGAGGCCGTCGAGTCTTACGGCGGATACCTTCCCTTCGCGGTCATCGGGCTGGGGATGGGGACCTTCTGTCTGACCGGCTTCCAAAGTTTTTCCAAGGCGATCCGGCGCGAACAGATGATGGGAACGCTCGAGGCTATTCTGGTGACCCCCGCCAAATTGCCCGTGATCGTGGTCGGTTCGTCGGTCTAGAGCTTCTTTTGGGCCACGCTGATTGCGGTCATCTATCCGCTCGGCGCCAGCTTGATGACCGACTTCAAGCTCCAGGGTAATCTGGTGCTGGTGATGTTGATCCTGACCACCGTCGTGTTTTCGAGTCTGGGCGTCATCTCGGCGAGCTTCATCATGGTCTTCAAGCAGGGCGATCCGCTCGGTTTCCTGGTCGGCGCCGTCTCGGGTCTGTTCGGCGGGATGGTGTTTCCCGTAGAGTCCCTGCCGGTGGCATTGCGGTGGATTTCGTACTTGCTGCCGATCACCCACGGGCTTGACGCCCTGCGCGAGATCTTGCTCAAAGGCGGGACTCTGCACGATGTGTGGTTCGACATGGTCGTTTTGATGGGCTTCCCGGTGGTGTTCGTCCCTCTCAGTCTGTATTGCTTCAGCCAGGCCGTCCGGTTTGCGCGTCGTGAGGGCTCGCTTCTGAAATACTAATCGGCTAGAATGGGGAGTAGCTAGTTTCCGGGAAGCCATCGATGCACCACTCCGAACACGACGATCCCACGCATGGGCCACCGATGACCGTTATTATCTATGACGGGGAGTGCAACTTTTGCCGCCGACAGGTGGGGCGCATCCAGAGGCGCGCCCGGGAGGGTCAATTCGAGTACCTGCCCCGACAGACTCCGGAACTGGAGCAGCGGTTTCCCGCCCTTGCCGACGGTGACTTCGACAGCGGGATGCGGCTTGTCGAGCCGGACGGGCGGATCCGCGTGGGCGCGGATGCGGTCTATGAGATTAGCCGACGGCTGCCGATCTATCGCCGGCTGGCCTGGCTCTATCGCGTCCCGGGCCTCAACGCCTTGTTCCGGGCCGCTTACGCGTGGACCGCGGCCAATCGCCATCGGCTTGCGGGGAAGTGTGAAAACGGAGTGTGCGAGCTCCCCGAGCGGCCTCCCGAACAGACCGGCGCGGGCCGCAGCCCCCAAGAATAAGCGACGGCCCGTTGGGCGGCGGTACAACGCCGCGCGTGGTTAAGCCCTCCTTCGCGCGTCACTCAATAAAGTTCCCAAGAGGTCGTCCAGTTCTCGCCGCAATCTGGATAGGCGCTGAGGTCGCTTAACTCAAAATCGGCCGGGACACCGTCCCCCGCCGACAGCCCGACCAAGCCGAACGTCGCATCGATGCTCAGATGCGTCAATGTGATCGTTCCGTCAAAGTGAAGCTCGATCTGAAAGGTGTTGGCGTTTTCCGTTAAGAACTCGGGCACATCCTCGAAGGTGACCGCCAGCCGGTCTGAAAGCTGTTTCCAGGAAACGGCGCCGTCGCCGGTGGGGTTCAGGTCGTTGAGCAGGCCCGAGACGCGGGGGAGATTGAAATGAGCGGGAGGCAGCCAAAAGAACTCGGTATCCCCTTGGCCAAACGTGAGGTACCCGTTGCTTCCCACGAAGACCGAGGCGTAACTCTCGCCGTAGAGCTTAACCTGGGCGCCGCCCGAGACACTCACCCTTTGAAAACCGTCATCAGCCAATGAGAGGAGGTTCCCGCCGCCGGGATCGGTGGGGAAAGCGGTGACCGGTTGACGGCAGGCGGAATAGAAATTGGCCGACCCGTCGGGGGTCAGGATCAGGGAGTGGTTTTGCAAGTCGTTGCCGTCCAGTCCGAACAGCTCGGTAAAATAATCGACCTGAAACGGCGTGGTGAACGAATGACATGCGCCCCCATTGTCATCGGTCACGGTGTTGCCCGCCGAGTCGCTCGCCTCGACGGTGAAGAAATAAGTCGTTTCGCCGTCCAGACCGCTCAGGATGATCTCGTTTTCAGTCACCGGCACGGCGGCCTCGCGATCCTGATTCAGAGTCCCGCAGCTGAGGCCAAAGCGCACCCGGGCCGTTGTCGGCTCGTTGGTCTGAATCGTGACCGTCGCTCGCCTGCCCGTGATTTCCGTCACCATCACGTTGGAGATAACGGGGGGCAGGCAATCGAGGATCGCCGTATCCAGGACCTCGAGCATCATGCCTGATCCCTCGTCCGCGTCGAGATAAACGGCCCTGATGATTTCGCCGTCATGACCCTGGAGCACACCGTCACCGGAGGCGGCGGTCTGATCGGTTTGTTCGACGATGATGGAGCCGCCATAGGTCTTGTCGTTTTCCGGGTCCGAGACCATGACGTCTTCCACGTCGCCGGCCTGGGTGTTCAGGGTGACGGTCAAGGGCCCCGGGGGGGCGTTGAGATCGCGGACCTCGATTTCGACCGTATCCCCGCAGGCATAGACCGGCCGCGTGAGCCTGACCGTCCCTTGGTCCACCAGGCAGGTTTGATAAAGGCTTAGATCGCTCGGGGAGAAACCCTGGGGCGTCCCGCCGCCCCGCGACAGGCCGGCCAGCCCGTCCCTAGCCCCGAGCATCAGATACGTCAACGTGATCGTCCCGTCAAAGTGAAGCTCGACCTGGAAACTGTTGACGTCTCCCGTAGAGAACTGGGGTACATCCTCGAAGGTGACCATCAGCCGGTCGGAAAGCTGTTTCCAGGAGACGGTGCCGCCGCCGCTGGGGTCCAGGTCGTCGAACAGGCCCGAGACGCGGGGGAGACGGAAATGAGCGAGAGGGTTTTCAAACACCGATGTATCCCCCTGTTCAAACGTGAGGTACCCGTTGCTTCCCACGAAGACCGAGTCATAACTCGCGCCGTAGAGCTGAATCTGGGCGCCGTCCGTGAGGGTCACTTCCGCGAAATCGTCATCGCCCAATGAGAGGAGGTTCCCGCCGCTGGGGTCGGTGGGGAAAGCGGTGACCGTTTGACGGCAGGCGAAATAGAAATCGAGCGATCCGTCGGGGGTCAGGATCAGGGATTGGTTTTCCAGGTCGTTGACGGTCGCGTCGAACGGCTCGGTAAAATAATCGACCTGAAACAGCGTGGTGAATGAATGGCACGCGCCCCCGTTGTCATCGACCGTGGTGTTGCCGGCCGCGTCGCTGACCTCGAGGGTGAAGAAATAGGTCGTCAGGCTATTGAGGCCGCCCAGGATGATCTCATGCCGGGTCTCGGGCTCGGCGGCCTCGTGGTCCTGATTCAGGACGCCGCACTCCAGCCCCAAACGCACCTGGGTCGTTGTCGGCTCGCTGGTCTGAAACGTGACCGTCGCTTGTCTGCCCAGGAGTCCGGTCACCATCACGTTGGAGATGACCGGGGGTTCACAATCGAGCAGCGCAGTGTCCGTCGCGACGAACGCCACGCCCATGCCGTCGTCGTCGTCGCTGTAGGTCGCGTCGATCGTATCGATGACCGAACCCTGGAGCGTCGCGTCGCCGACCGCGACGGCCTGCCCGGCCGCGCTGATGGGGATGCCGCCTTTGAAGACCTTGTCCGCGTCGGGGTCCGTGAGCATGACGGTTTCTTGATCACCGGCGCCGGTGACGACCCGCGCCATGAGCGGGCCGGAGGGGACGTTCAGGTCGTAAACGGTCAGTTCCAGTTGCGTACCGCAGCGATAGACCTCCTCCGAGAACCGGATCTGACCGCTATCGACCAAGCAGATCCCGACCTGACCGACCTGCACGTCGTCGATCCGCCAGCCCTCGGATGGCACGGAAAGGTCCGAAATAAACCTAAATCGGACGCGCGCGGTCCCCGGAAACTCCGACAGGTCGACCGCGACCCGAGACATTGGCCCGAAAGCGCCACCCGTCCAGGCGGGGAGTTCGACGAAGGAAGCGTCAATGATTGCGATGATACTGCCATTGTAACCCCCTTCGAGGAAGTGGGGTCCGAGGCCGGACCAGTAGGACCCGTCGTCGGTGGAGATCTCAAGCACCGCCCCGTCAAATAAGGCCTCGGTGGAAAACGAGTGCCAAAAGACCAGCCGCCCGCCGCCTTGGAACGGGGGCGAGACCAGGCTGGAATCGGATGGCCCGTCGGTGCCGGGCTCGTAACTGTAGGCATTGCTCGGGCTGTGAGGGTCGGGGACGGCCCGGACCTGCCAGTTGTCCGAGCCCTCGACGGCCGAATGCGTCCAACCCGCCTCGGCGGTCGGCTCGAAGTCGTCGGCGAAGCTTTCATCTAATTGCCGTGTGATCACCCGAAAACAGGCCCCGCCATTATCCTGGGTGGCGACGTTGCCGGCCAGGTCCACCGCCTCGGCTCGAACAAAATAGACGGTGCATTGCTCCAAGTCCGACACCGTGATCGAATGGGAAGTCCGCAGTTTACCCGAGACATCGATGTCGACTTCGCCGCAACTCAAACCGACTTTGACGGATCCTCGGGCGGGTTCGTCGGTTTCGAAGTTAACGGTGAAGCTGTCGAGGCCTTCATCGGTGATCGAAAACTTGGTTATCGTCGGCGTCGTGCAGTCCACTTCGGCCGTATCGTTGCGCTCGACCATCATCCCCTCGCCGTTGTCCGCGTCTTGATAGCTGGCGGTGACCGTATCACCCTCGACGACCTGCAAAACGCCGTCCGCGCCGGAGGGACCGGTTGCCGTGCTGATTTCACCGACGAGCACCCCGCTATCGGGTTCGGTTTCCATCAGGACCAAGGACTCGGCGTCGCCCGAGCTGCCCGTCACGTCCACGGTCACCATCTCGGCGCCCCGGAGGTCTGAGTCACTCACCAGAATGCGGACCGAATCGCTACAGTTGATTTTCGGTTGTTCGATATCGACGAGGCCTGCGGGGGACTGCCGCGCTCCGTTCCAGACGAATAGGGCAAAGTCCTGATCCAGGCCCCCTCCCACGCCCGACACGCCGTCGGCGGCCAGGTTGAACGCCTCGACGCGGACCGTGTAGAGCCCTGAGGGGTTCTCGATGGACACGCCCTCCAGCGTATCAATCCGGTCGGGATCGCCGAAGGGTTCGGACAGGCCGTCAACAAACGCGTTGCCGGTGAAAGTCAGGCCATTGCCCGTGACGCTGAGATCGAGATCATTGACCAGGGTCATGGCGGCGCTTGGATTCGCCGGGGGATCGGTCCAGGCCAGCGTGACTTTCAGCGGCAGGGCGGGGTCGACCGGCGTGATCAGGACCTCCCATGCTTCGCCCGACGAGCCCAGGAGGACCTCTTGATCAATTACCTCGATGCTCTGCTCGTGATCGATCAGCGTGGTGAGGTTCACGTTTCCCCAGCCCTGATCGGGGTTGGGGGCCGTCACGATCGTGCCGCCGCGTCCATCCTGGCCGCCGGCCATGTCGGTGGCGGTGTTGGTCAGGATGGCCCGCATCAGGGCGGGACTGGGGCCGCCGGCGGCAACTAGATTGCGCGAGACCAGAAACTCATGGACGATCGCCCCGGCACCCGCGGCGGTCGGACAAGAGTGGCTGGTGCCCGATGAACGCGCGTAGTTGGTCTGACCCGAAGGCCAGAATTGATCGCACACGCCGGCGCCGTCGAAGTTGGGCGAGGTCGAGGCCGGGCCCTGCACGTGGGTTCCGGGCGCGAAGACGGTGACGCCCAGCCGGCCGTCGCTCGTCGGCCCGCGACTCGAGAAATTAATCAGATCCATGAGGCTATCAGCGCCCGAAGGAGGGACGCCGCAGCCGTCTTGCCCGTCGGCGTCGCTGTTCTCGCCCGCGCCGACGGCGATCACATTCTTGGCGGTGGCGGGCGAGCCGATCGAGGAGGCCAATGAACCATCATTGCCCGCCGCGAAGAAATAGGTCATCGCCTGGTTGCCCGGCTCGTTGGGGTCCGCATCGCGGGTCAGGGCGTCGAATTCGGCGGAGTCGGCCGTGTATTCGCCGAACGTATTCGCTCCCCACGAGTTGCTTGAGATCACGGCCCCGGCGTCCTGGGCCTTGGCGGCCAGGTCGGTGAACGAGCTGTTCCCGATATCGAAGGCGCCGGCGTTCCGGAAAATCTTCGTGGCGAATACCAGCGCCTCGGGCACCACCCCCTGGCCTAAAAGGTACCCGTCGGCATCGGTGGTCCCCACGGTCGCATTGCCCATGATGATCCCGGCGTTGATCTGGCCGTGACCGCCGGTGCTATCGCCCAGCGGATCGGCGGTCGGATTGGAGATGCCGGCGATCCGACCCAGGATGTCGGGGTGGGCCGTGCCCGGCTCGTTTGTGTCGATGCCCTGGTCCAGCCCGTCGTCTTGCACCTGGATGACAAGGCCGGGCGCGCCGCTCAGGCCATGGGCGACCAGCCAGTCGGCGTAGCCGGGCCCGACCGGAGCGGCGGCGCCAGGCTCGTAATTCCCCGCGACGGTCTGCGCGCCGCGTTCACCCGTGAGCTGGTACTCGGGCTGTTGCTCGATGTGGAAGACTCCCCAAATCTCGGCGACCCGGCGCAACTCGGAGACGGGCAGGGTCACTCGCGTATCGTGCCACCCCATCTGGGTCATGCGCTCGGAGTCGGCGGCGATCCCCTTTGTCTTCAACGTCCTGGCGGGGAGGTCGTCCAAACTGAGGATCGTGACGTCAACCTCGCCAGACTTGCTCTTGCGTAGTTTCGGATGGATTTTAAGTCGGGCCGGCAACTCGCCGACCCATACCACGGCGCGGGCGGATTTGACGGCCGGCAGCTTTTCGGGCGGCAGCGTGGCCAGGTAGGTGAATTCAGGTAGATAGAAGTGAAACCGAACGCCGGCTTTTTCACAGGCCGCGAGCCACTCGGGCTGGATCGGCCCATCGAATTGGACAATGACGAAGGCGCGGCCGTTCGCGCCGGCCTTCTCGCGCAGCGCCGCCGTGCCGACCTCGGGGGCTCGGGAGGTGTCGATCGTCCCGCTAGCGAGGCGAATCACACCGGCGAGTGCCGCCGCCTGGCACCACGCAGCCATCGCGAGCAACAGCAACAAGCACTTGGCGCGGCGCGGCTTGGTGATCCATGTCCGTCGAGCGATCGTCTTGCGCATCAATCATCTCCTGAGGGCAGCCCGGGATTCCCGAACACGGATCGGTCAGAAATTCATGGGCCTGAGTTGGTGGGAAAGGCTGGGTCGCCCGGCACGTAAGGTATAGGATATATTGATTCGAGCGCTGGGCCAACGACAAATCGGCATCATCTCGCCCTCAAGACCCGCCGCCCGTCCCACGACGCGTTCGAGCTTTTGATTATCACCGAGGTTTGAACTTGTTGTCCATATCATTTCTTGGCGATGTTGCTCGGCGCGAATTGGATCTCGACTACATTCGTTGAGGCGGGTAGGGGTATGAATTAAGAAATGGAGTTTTTGAATAACGGCATCGCTCAAGATTTCAATCGTTGCTCAGTGAGTTGGTATAAAACCTCTCTCTTGATGCAAATCCTGATTGCTCTCATTTTCGAGAGGCCCGGAAAGACCACTGCGATAATGCCAATAATCAATAAGCAATTGATGATAGTCGGAAGTTCCAACATAGTTGAAGGCTCCAAATGCGTGTTGTCCAAAAGCCCCGATTTCAACGGGCGGCTCCCAAACCGGAGACAAATACCATTCATCCTCGGGATTTGCTTTGAAGCCCATTTGTAGATTCCCTTTTTCCATGACGCGAAGAAGCATGCATAGGGGCTTGTGAGATAGAATCGATTCAGGGATTCCATTGGGGAGCCGCGGTCCCAATCCCTCTTGCACGTCCCATAGCAGTGGCCCCGGTGCCGTAAAAGGAGCATGACCGGACACATTTCTTTCATTGCCGTAAAGATTCCCCGCAATGTGTCCTTTCCCGGGAACATTCACGACGCCCGGGAGCTACATCGAGGTCTCCGAGGTCGATCCGGTGGTGACTCGGGCCGCCATTGAGGCGTTCGGGTTGCCGAAGGACAGTTCCATACGCCGTTACGACATGGACGGCCGTAATCGCGTCGCCGACCTCATTCGCCAAAAGCGGGCCGGCAATAACGTTACGGTATCCAATTTTATCTTCGGCGATGCGTTCAGCGACTGCTCCGTGCCGTATCACTTGACCACGCTGGAGTTCAACAATTTGCTGGATGAGCTTTTGACAGACCAAGGGGTCTACATGCTGAATCTGATCGACCTGTTTGCCTCTGGGCAGTTCCTCGGCGCGGTCCTGAACACCTGTCGCCAGGTTTTCCCGCATGTTTACGTTTTCTCGGCGCAGGACCTCCGGAGCGAACGAAACACCTTCATCGTCGTCAGCGCCAAGCGCCCGCTCGATTCGTCCGGATTTCTCGACACCATCCGGTCCAGGCCCGGTTTCTCTGGTGAGATGCTGAATACGGAACACCTTGCCCGTTTGGCAAAGATCAACGGTGATACAGTTTTAACCGATGATTACACGCCCGTGGAGAATCTGTTGGCCGAAGCGGTGCGGAGCTACACTGTGTCGAGGGACGAAGAGGGATCGTACGCGACGGAAATTGCCTCATTGTTCGAAAAGGGGGAATTCGATCAGGTGGTGCGGCAATGCCGAAAGGTCCTCGGGCGCAACGCGAGAGCACCCCGCATCCACTTTATGTTGGGGTCTGCTTTGGCGAAACAAGTGAAAGCTCGATCAGGCCATGGCGGAATATCGGGCAGAATTGACCATCGACCCTTCCTTTGTGACTTCCCACGTCGAAATTGGGCGCGTGCGGGAAAGCCTTGGAGATGTGGAAGCGGCGGTGCGGGAGTACCGGTCGGCGTTGCGCATCGATCCGCTCGACGGAACCTCACGATGTGAACTCGGTCGTGCTCTCGTTGAACAGGGCAGAGACGTGGATGCGCTCAATGAATATCGTGAGGCGATCCGGCTGCGTCCAGGCTACGTTCGGTTTCACATCGAACTCGCAAACCTTCTCGACAAGACGGGAGCGACGAAAGAAGCCCTTACGGCCTTTGAGGATGCTATTAGGCTAGACCCTGACTATCCGGGGTTTCGCCGTGACTTGGCCGTGGTTTTGTTCAAAAGCGGCAAGCCAAGCGAAGCAGCCATTCAGTTTAGGCGAGTGCTCATTGATGAACCGAACAACGCGGAGTTGCACAATCAGCTCGGGCGGGCTCTGGCCGCGATGGGCGATAAAGTCGCGGCAGCGGACGCATTCTCCCGTGCCGTCGATTTGGAACCGTCCAAGGCGAGTTACAGGGCAAACCTTGGCCTGGCGCACGAGGAGCTTGGAAGGGCCGCCGAAGCCGTCTTCCAGTACCGCGAATCTTTCAAGATTGATAGCCAAAATCCCTCCGTCATGAACGCGCTTGCCAAGCTGCTTTCGATCAGTTCCGACGGTGCTGTCAGGAACGGCTCTGAGGCGGTTCGCTGGGCCGAGCGACTGTGTGACATGATTGGTCCGGATCATCCCGGTCATCCCGAGGCGCTCGACACGCTGGCGGCGGCTTACGCTGAAGCTGGGCGGTTTCGTGAGGTGGTCGATGTCGCTCAAAGAGCAATCCACTACGCCAAATCGAACAAGAGGCTGGACTTCGCCACGAAAATGCGCGCACGGCTAGCCTTATATCAGGCTGGGCGCGCCTATCACGTTGCACCCTGAACCCCGGTCAAGACTAACCTGGGCATGGGTGCGTCTGAGAGCGTGTTTTAAAAACCCTCATGCCTGACTTTTCTTTCAGGACAGAGCCGATGCAGCATCAGATTGATCATGGCGATAAGGGAAGCGATTCACGAGTCGATGCTCGCTTCACTCGGCTCCCTGCCCGACCGTGTTGCGGAACATGTCCAGGTTGTCGTCGATCGCCTTGCGGAACATGGTGACGTCTCCGCCGATGGGGACGATTTGGGCCCCCAGGGCGAGGCCTTCGCGGATGGCCTCGGGGGTTTCCAGCGCAATCCCACTGCCCGAGGGCAAACCGGCGCGGCTGGCGGTGGTGATGATCTTCGCGCAGGCCTCGGCCACGTCGGGATGATTTATCTGTGGGAACAGTCCCATCGTGCCCGACATGTCGGTCGGCCCGATCAGAATCCAATCCACGCCCGGCACCTTGACGATGTTCTCGATGTCTTCGGTGCCGCGAATGTCCTCGATTTGGATCGCGCAGAAGATGGATTCGTTCGCGGTGCGCACGTACTCGCCCTGGTCGCGGCCGTACTGGCCCGGCCGCGTCCAGCCGGCCCCGCGCTTGCCCACGGGCGGGTAGCGACAGGCCTCGACGGCTCGCCGGGCGTCCTCGACCGAATTGGTGTTGGGCGTCAGGATCCCCTCGAATCCCAGATCAAGGACTTGTTTGATCACGACGTGGTCGTTCCACGGGACTCGGATCATCGGCACGGTGTCCGTTCCGCGGAAGGCCATCAGGATGTGCAGCAGCGTTTCGGGATTGAAGGGATGGTGTTCGGCATCGACGATGACCCAGTCCAGGCCGGCGTCGGCGACGATCTCGGCCGCCATGGGCGAGGCCAGGGTGCTCCACATCCCCGGGCTCGGTTGGCCGGCGGCCAGCTTTTTTCGCAACTTATCGGTTCGGGCACTCATGCAGGTACAGTCCTTTAGGTGGTGTGAGGCTTTATCGTGAAATCATGATCTGATAAGCCCAAGTTCGCCATTGTAGGGATTGGAAGCGGACAATCCACCTCGAGTTTTGGGGTCCGGGGTCGAGGGGGTGTGATTCGATTTTGGGAGTAAACGGCGCTTCGATGCAAAATGTCCATTCGTGCTCGTAATCGGGTCCCTCACTGCGTCCCACCCCGATTGTGGCCCGAGAAAAAGACCGATTACGATTACGATGACGAGCACGAGCACGAAGGACGACCCCGGGCATTGACAGCGGCGGGGCGTGGCGGATATGCTGTGGGTCGGTCGCCGTGCCCTGCCCGGCCGGGGCGCGTGGCGGCGGGCGCATACACACCTTGGCGGGCTTGAGAGCCTGATCGGGAAGCGGGACGCACCCCATGGCTTGGTTCAGTAAGAGGAAATACACGTCGCTGCGGCAACCCACCCAGCGCCACCGCATCCCCGAGGGGATGTGGATGAAGTGCCCCAACTGCATGGAGATCGTCAGCAACAAGGATTGGGAGGCCAACCTGAAGGCCTGCCCCAATTGCGGCCATCACCAGCGGCTGACCGCCCGCGAGCGCATCTGGCAACTGGCCGACCCCGGTTCGTTCGAGGAGTTCGACCCCAACATGGTCTCCGACGATCCGTTGTGTTTCGTCGACAACAAGCCCTATCCCCAGCGCCTGAGCGCCGCCCGCAAGCAAACGGGCGAACGCGACGCGGTCGTCACCGGCGTGGCCAAGATCCACGACCGGCCGGTGTCGCTGGCTGTGATGGACTTCAACTTCAACGGCGGCTCGATGGGATCGGTGGTGGGCGAGAAGGTGGCGCGGGCGATGGAGCGGGCGATCGAGTGGCGGTTGCCGGTGCTGGCGGTCTGCGCGTCGGGGGGGGCGCGGATGCAGGAGGGGATGTTCTCGCTGATGCAGATGGCCAAGACCTCGGCGCTGGCGGGCCGGCTGGGCCGGATGCATCTGCCCTACTTCGTCCTGCTGACCCATCCGACGTACGCCGGGGTGATGGCCTCGTTCGCCTCGCTGGGCGACGTGATCGTGGCCGAGCCCGACTCGCTGGTGGGATTCGCGGGCCCGCGCGTCATCGAACAAACGATCAAACAAATCCTCCCGCCCGGTTTCCAGAAGTCCGAGTTCGTCAAGGAACACGGTTTCATCGACATCGTCGCCCCGCGCCACGAACTACGCGACCTGTTCGGCCGCCTCATCCACCTGCTCGCCCCCGAGCCCGCCATCGAACGCGAACCCCGCGAACAACCCGAACGACCCACGGCGCGGGTGATTGAATCGGTTGCGCACTAGGGCGACCGCCGGGAACGGTGTCGGATGCAGCAAGTTGTTGGAAGGCCCGCCAGCCACGCGCTTTGCCCTCGCTTTTTTACTTGCGCCAGTATAATCGAAAAGCACAACTTCTAAAATTGTATCAGTAAGTATTAATATTTTAAATCTTCATTTATAAATTATGTTCTAGTATGATATTAGAAACGCGTGGTTCGGCACCCGTCAATGCATGTGGCGTCCAGACCACGGGTTTGTCCCGCGTCGATTCGGGCACCGATCTCCCCACGTTTTAGGCTCTGTCCGATAATAGTTTTTTGGCCCAAATCCGGATGAATCCGATGAGCACGAAGCAGCGAAAAGTCTCCGCCAGTTTGTCGTATCGCGTGGCGACGCGGCGCTACTCCTTGAGTTTGCCGATCAAGCGTTCCACGACGTTGCGTCTCTTGTACCGCTCCTTGTCAAAGCCCTCGGCCTGCTCGGGATACGAGCCGTCGGGTCGTTTGCGATGGGGGATCAAGGGCGTGGAGCCGTGCTCGCGGATGGTTGAGCGTTGCGCCGCGCCGTCGTATCCCTTGTCGCCACAGACCGTTTCGAAACGCCGCCGCGGCGCGCCCGGTCTGTCGCCGATCGACACGGCCGACAACAGCGGGCCGAGCATGGTGGCTTCGTGCGCTTGTCCCGGCGTGACCAGCCCGGCGATCGGCAGGCCCGCCCCCTCGCATAAGACATGGATCTTCGTTGAAAAACCGCCGCGCGAGCATCCCAAGGCCTGTTTTGTCAGGCTTCTTGCGCGCCGGCCCCTTTTTTAAGGCACCGGCGGCACTCAGGTTCCAAGACGTGGAATTCGAGCGGCGAACGGTCCAGGGGACCGATACGGGTCGACACAAGCCGAAGACCCGGAATTCTTATCGGGTGATTCCCGTGTGCGACGATGTGATGGGTGTACTCCGAAGCACAATAACCACACAGAAGATCAAGCCCGCAAGCGGGGAACTATTCACCACGCAAGCAGGCGCCCTCTGGACGCTGAACGGATTAAGTCAGCGATGGGCGCAAGCCTTGAGGCGGGCGGCGCGTGAGCTTGGGATACCTCGTCTATGAGCTACTCCCCAAAGTCTAGACATAAAATGGGGTTGAATAAGGTGGATCGTCTTTTTTATTTTTCACCCGTTGATCCCTACCGATACCAACTCGAAAACCCCGAGCGGGGAACGCTCCGGCCTCTTCTTGCTTCATAAGCTCTTCTCCCTGTTTGACCGGAGCCATTGCCGGCTTGCGGTTGCTTCGTGGACCTCGCGCGCGGTCCGGTAGCCGAGCGCCTGATGGGGCCGTTCGGTGTTGGTGAACTCGAAGTAATTTCGGCGGCCGTGATCGCCGCGCCGACGGTCGGCGTAATCTTTCAGATAGACCTTTTCGTATTTCACGCTGCGCCACAGCCGCTCGATAAAGATATTATCGAAGCATCGGCCCCGTCCGTCCATGCTGATTTGCGCCTGGGCGTCGCGCAGTCGATCGGTCCAGGCGGCACTGCTGAACTGCGCGCCCTGATCGGTGTTGAAGATCTCCGGCCGCCCCCGGTCCAACGCCTCTTCCAAGGCCGCGATGCACAAAGCCGCATCGAGCCAGAGCGAAGTCCGCCACGCCAGAACATACCGGCTGAACCAGTCCCTCCCCGCCATCAGAAACATGAAGCCTCCCCGTATGCGGATGTAAGGCACCGTAAATAAATAACATTTGCACCTTGTGTTTGTTACCCGGATGAATCGTACAATTCCATTAGCTCGTGCCCCGCGGCAAAATGAGGCCAGACACCGGCGAATCGTTGAATGAGCTGCTCATCGCTGTTCATGGCCTTCGTGATAACAAATCAAAAGATGGTTGTTAGGTTTTTCATGCATCCTAAGTGATGTCGGCGAGCCAAACCTGGTTGGGCCGCGCAACCTTCAAGCCCTTGAGCAAATACGGATATTTGACCGCTTGGGGCCCGCCCAGCGAGAGCCGCGGTTTGGGATAAATCGCCTCCAGCCCCATCGTCCGCATCAACCGCCTGACACGCTTGGGGCCGATGATCTGGTCCTGACGCCGCAGCCAGTAAGTCACGCGTGCCACCCCGTAAAACGGCGTCGGTGTGGTTTGCTCGTCGATCATGCTCAGCAACCGAACATTCCATTCGCTCTGCGGGCGCGCCGCGTAGTAATAGCTCGACCGCGCCAGCCCGAGCAACTCGCACTGGCGCGCAACGCTCGGGGCGTCCGCTCCCCGATCGATCCACGCCCGCTTCTCATCGGCCGTCAACGCCGAGCTTTTTTTAACCACTCCAACTCGAACTGCAGGCGACCGATCTCCTGAAACAATTGGGCGGTCCGGTCCTCGGACCCGCGAACGGTCCGCCCGCCGGCGAATGCGCCCGCCGCGCGCTCGATGAGCTGCTTTTCCCATTGTCCGATCTGGTTTGGATGCAACTCGTAGCGTCCCGCCAGCTTGTTCAGCGTCCGCTCGCCGCGCAACGCTTCGATCGCCACCCGTGCCTTGAACTCCCGCGTCATTCGCCGCCGCTTGATCCCCATGGCTTCGCCTCCTTCTCCCGTCGGCCAATCCACCTTATTCACCTGTCCGAAATTCGAGGAGTATTATACTATCTCAAATCCCCGCCAGAAAGCTACGGGCATCCTTCGTGACGATGGCGAGCTCGGGAGGCTCCCCCGATTGGCTGCTCAAGGCATACTTGGGCCATTCGAGCGGCGATGTCCTGGGTGATCACTATCGACGGATCGATTTGGCCGAGCTTCGAGCGGTTTCAAGCCTGATGGATCGATGAAGGGACCGAATCTTCAACCCGGATGCTGGTAAAATCCTGGCAACCGGCCAGATTGACGATTCGTAGGACATTGATTGTATTGGATTTGGCAAACGCGTTACACCGAACTTCCAATCCGATGATACGGGTTCGATTCCCGTCAGGCGCTCCATGCACTATACCCAAACGAATCAGGCGATTTGGGGGTCATTGCGCGAACTCAGAATGCCCCGGTTTCCTTTGTCTCTGTGGCAGCCTGCGGTTCGGAGACGCGAACGCTTAACGGACGGGGGAAAGGCGGGGATTCGCTTTCGGGTTAATTCGGGTCGTCGCCGTTCTCGTATTGAGCCAGCGTGGCTTGCAGCTGCTCCTTGAGCCCGACGTCTTCGGCCAGGGCCACCGCTCGCTTTTGGTGGTCAATGGCCTGCTGGCGATCGCCGCTTTCATAGAGTGCCTGAGCGTAGATGCTCAGAATCTCGACATCGGCGCCGCCGCTGGCCTGGATCGCCGCGCGGGCGGTGCGCACGGCCATCGCGATCGTTTTCTCCTTGAGCTGGGGTTCGCTCAAGATGGTCGTGGCGATCTCGGACGCCAGCTGCGCATTATCTTCCACGCATTCCAGAATGCGGTCGCCCACCTTCTCGGCCAGTTCCTGCTCGCCCAGTTCGATGATCAGATAGAAATAAACGCCCCCCAGCGCGCGCGCCTTCTCGGCGCGTTGGATCGACTGGGCGTCGATCTTGCCGGCGATCAATTGATCAACGATCTGCTCCAGTCCGCTCATCGGATGGCCGCTCCAAACGATCCTGCCCCCCTTGTCGATGACAAACGCGTGGGGGATGCCGTTGACGCCGAAGCCGCCCATGTAAGACCGCGAGGTGGCACTGTTCTTGTCGACGGCGATGGTGTATTCCATTGATTCGCCCATGTCCTCGACGTATGGCCGGACGCGCTCGGCGTCCTCGTCGCTGATACCGACGACCACGACCCCCTTGTCCTTGTATTTGGCCTGCATCGCGCTGAGGTGCGGGATGCTGGTGCGACAGGGCCCGCACCAAGTTGCCCAGAACTCGAGCACGTAGATATTACTCCCTTTGCCCTGGCTGAGATCAACGGGCGCGCCCTTGACGAACTCGCCGATCTCCAGGGCGGGCGCCACGTCGCCGAGCCCCAATGCCTCGCCGCGCCCGGAGGCCAGAACGAACCCCGCGAGGGCCACCAGGGCGATCCAATATCTTTTCAACATTTTCCCGTACCTCCGCCTTTCTTCTTGGATGCAGGGTCCGAATCGGTTGCGAGGACGCCCGCAGTCAATCACCGTTAGGATAGACGCCAACCCCATGTCGTACCTTACGGTTGAATGTAACAGAATCGGGAAGGGATGTAACCTTTTTATTCTATGTGATTGATTTCATTTGACTTTTGTCGCGTTCAGGTGAAGGATCCGCCCCGGATGCGCCCGACCCGCGATAAAGGAGAGTCCACTCTGTTCAGCCCAGAAAGCTGAATCCCCCCCAAATCATCATTTCCCAAGGCGTCGCCTCGCGTCCCAGTACCCGCGCACGTTATCCAACGCTCGAATTTACCCGTAGGAGGTTCCCGCTGATGAATGCCCTTATGCCTCGGTCTCTCTATACATTATTCATTCTCGCCACGCTTCTGGCGGCGGGCTGTAGCCAGAGCATCGAGAAGAATATCGCCTTCCAGGAACAGGTCGGCCGCGCCGACCGGCTCCATGAAGAACTCAAAGTCCTCAATCGCCAGCTCTCGATGCTCGACACCCAGTTCCAGCAGGTCTCCAAACAGGTGGTCCGGATCAAGACGGGCGGCGCGGGAGGGGGCGGCAATGCCTCTCAGGCACTCCAGCAGCGTCTGATTCGCCTGGAGAAGGCCCAGGCCGCGTCTCAAAAGACCCTGAGTGCCATTCAAGCCTACTTCGAGGGCCAAGCCGCCACGAAAATGCAGGTGACCGTCGCGGCCGTCCAGGCCCCTTCCCCCGGGTCGGCTGGGCCGGCCAGCGCGGCCAAGGCTAATTCCTCCGGCAAGCAGGCCGCGCGGCTGATGGTCGTGGGCAAGAAGAATGAGGCCGGCAAGTCCGAGGCGAAGACCAACCCGCCTCGACCCGCCAATCCGATGGGCGGGCAAGCGGTCACGCGCGCGATCAGGAACCAACCGCGGCTGCCTTCGGGCCTGTATCATGACGTCAAGAACGGCCAGACCATCGATACGATCGCGGCCAGCTACAGCGTTGACCCCTCCATGCTGCGCTCAGCCAACCGCTTGCCCGCGCAAGCGCGCGTGATCGCCGGCCAGCGCATCTACGTGCCCAGGGCGATGAACTGACGTCTGGTTTCACCGAGGTGAACGGAGGCTGCGCGTCTAAAGCCGGGTCCGCCAGGTCTTGAGTCGGGCGGTTTCGATGCGTCGGCGCAACGCGGTGGCCCAGTGCCGGGTCTCGCGCGCGGAGGCGGCGAGGGCCCGGGCCTGTTCCTTGACCTGGCCGGGTGAGGGTCCACCCTGGCTTTGGCGGGCTTTGAGGGCTTCCTCGGGCCTGGAGGCGTCAGCCAGTTCCTCGGGGGTCATGGTGCCCCGAATCTTCTCGCGCCGCAGCAGGCCGTTGATCGTATCCAGGACGATCCACCCTTCGGCCTCGTCCTCGGCCACGGCTTCGGCGACCAGGTGATAGGCCCGGCGAAAAGGGATGTCCCGTGTCCTGGCCAGGTGGTCGGCCAGGTCGGCGGCCAGGCTGAAGCCTTCGCTCGCCATCCGACGCAGCAGTGCTTTGTCGACGCCGAGGCCCTCCAGGACTTCGGCAAACACCTCCGGTGCCTGCCCGACTTCGTCCATCAGGTCCAGGATCCAGTATTTCGACCACTGCGTGTCTCGATTGTAACCGCTCAGCAGCCCCCGTCCGACGCCCGCCAGATTCGCGGCCAGCCCATGGACGGCCAGGGCGCGGGCGCGGGTGACCTCGGCGAAGTCCGGATTGCGTTTGTTGGGCATGATCGAGCTGCCGCTGACGTGAGCGTCGCTCAGGCGCAGGCCGGCGCGAGGGGGCGTGGAGAGAAAGATGAGGTCCTGGGCCAGACTGGAGAGATGCGTCATCATCAAGGACAGGGCCTGACCCGCGCGCGCTTCGACCTCCCAGCGGGTCGAGATGCAATCCAGGCTATTGATTTGAGGCCCGTCGAAGCCCATCAGCCGGGCGGTGGCCTCCCGGTCGATCGGCCAGGAGGTGCCGAACGCGGCAGCGGCACCCAGCGGGCAGCGGTTGAGCGCCGGCCAGACGGCGCGCGCGGCCTCCGCGTCGCGCGCGAGCGCCCATCCGTGCGCGGCGGCCCAATGGCCCAGCGTGCTCGGCATGGCGGGCTGACCGTGCGTCCAGCCCGAACAGACCGTCGCGGCGTGGCGGGCGGCCAGTCGCGACAACGCGGCGATGAGCCCGACCAGGGCATCGACGCGTCCCAGGAGTTGCTCGCGCAGCCAGAGGCGAACATCGGTGGCCGATTGATCGTTGCGGCTGCGGGCGGTATGCATCACCGCGGCCGCCTTCTCGCCGACGGTGGTCGCCACGAACCGCTCAACATTGATATGGACGTCCTCGAGGGCCGGATCCAACTGGAAGCTCCCCCGGCGCCAGGCCCGTTCGAGCTGGTCCAGGCCGCGCAGGATGGCTCGTCCCGCCCCGGGTTGGATGATGCCCCGGCGCGCGAGCATCAAGCAATGGGCCCGGTTGGTCCACAGGTCCGCTTCGATGAGTCTGGCGTCGGCGGCGGGGCGAGCGGCGACGTCGCGAGCCGAGCAGTACTCGAGCACTCGCTGAGAGGGACTTGCCGCCGTGGACGTCCGCTTGGACCAGATGGGTCGGGTTGAGGGATCGGCCATGGGCGGTCCAGCGAGGGGAAAGATGGTCAAACCCGCGCCGGTCGAGGCGGGTGCACCAACTTTTCCAAAGCCCGCAATGGCCCGCAAGCATTTAATCGGCCCGGCCGACCAAGGAGATTCCCGGTCACCCGCCCAATCAGGCCGGCTCTCAATCCGTTCCCGAAAACGGACCGGCCCACGGTCGTGCTTCCTACACATGGTAGGATTCGCCAGCTGAATGATACGCCACCGTCATTTCCCGACCAGGCATGAAAGCAGCGGAGGACCCTCAGCGACATGCGACATGACCGAGGCCGGCCACGCAACGCGCTACCCGCCAGGGCCAATGATTTGTGGCTTAAACGCCGGTCCGCGACGTGCCGCGACCTTTCAGGCGCCCCCCGTTTTTGCCTGTGCTCGGGGGCGAGGGAGAACTCATCCGCGCCGATTGGCACGCCAATCGCTCGATGTCCTAGCAAGACCGGTCCGAAACGTGGGAAGAGCGAACCATCCGAACAACGGGGCACCGGGCATTTTTTTTGCATAAAAGTCTTGAGTATTTTGTCCGGAATCGGTATGCTGGGACGGTTAGAGGAGGGACTCCTAACCCGAAGATGTCATGAAGATCCTGACTGAAGGCGATGGTCAGGTTGATAAACGGTATGATACGGCGATTCCAAACACACCCCGGTCTACCCGGCTTGCGTTGCCCGTTGGCATTGGTTGTGGTGCTGGGCGCGGTTTTGGCCGGATTGGGTTGCGCCTCGAAGGGCGAGCAGGCCGCCGAGCCATTCATCGAGGATCTGGTCCTCGCGCTGAAGTTTGACAGGAGCGTCTATCGCCCTGGCGAGGCCGTGGTGGCGACGCTGAAGTTGACAAATCAATCTTCACGCAAGATGCTCATCCGGGACCTTGACGGCGTCAATGGCCGATCGTGTTCATTTTGGTTCTATGAGGTGTCGGATGCTTTGACCTCGCTGATGCGGCTGCCCGTGTGCTCGCTCAAGGAGGAGCCGGGAAAGACGGCCGAGGTGGAGCCCGGAGAGTCGCTGGAACGTAAATTCTTGTTGACCAGGCTCACCGAGTTCAGCGGCCCCATGCGCGCGCAGGTCCATTACAACCCCAATCCCCCGTTCGCGGAGTTCGATCCTGATGCGGCCACGTCAAAGATCTTCAGCAATTATGTAAGCTTTGAGGTGCGCGGCGAGCTGCTGTTCGAGCGCGACAGCGCGGGCATCATCCTTAAGGAGGAAGCGATCGGCTTGGCCCACGCCGTGGCCCCAGGGGAGGTCCTAGCGGGCGAGGCCATCATCTTCGAGGACGAGAAGGGGTTCTACAAGTGGTACGTGAACCTGAGAGTTCGCAATGGAGAGGGAGGGGAAAAGGTCGTGGCCTGGTTCGTCGACCCCTACATGGGCCGGGTGATGGATCTTAAGGTCAAGCCCTTCCCGCCGGAGATGGCGCGCAACAACAGGTTTACGAAGCCCATGAAACGCAAGGGGACGCGCTGATCGGATCAACGTCGCGCGGCGCGCCGGGGGAGGCGAAATCATCGAGTCGGGAACGCCACGCGATCAGCTCGGGCGGGCTGCCCGTTTTTCTCGTTTTTTCAATTTTTCGTTGCAAGTTCGAGTTGATTATCGCAAAAACCACACTATTGGAGGCAAGGAGGAACGGATCAACATCGGTTTCTTTTGCCGATCTGCGTCTCAAGATTCCTCGTTTTAACGGTGAGCAGGGGGGATGTTCGAGACGACCTGTCGGGTGTCGTTCCCCCAAGGAACCAATTAACTATACGATCACAACCTTTGGCTTATTTACTTCGCCATCTGGGCTCTAGGTGTGTTAGGGATGCTGCCGGGCGTTCCGCCCCGACACCTGAGCGAGTTTGACTGATTCACTCCACGGAGGACCCTGACATGCTCAGACGACTGGTCTTGCTTGGGATGGTCCTGTTGCCGCTGCTCGGCGGCGCGACCGCATCAGGCCAGAATCCAAAATCCATGGATCGCCATAAGGATCCCGAAGACTATCTGACGCGGACGGTCAAAGTGCTGCGCACGACCAACAAGGCGCAGATCAACAGCTACGTGCCGCTGGTCTACACGATGCGCAACAATAACCCGTTCAACGTGATTCGACACCTCATTCGGGCCATCCAGCTCGAGGAAGGCGACCTGTTCACGTTCGTCTCGCCCGAAGGCCAGGGCGGCAAGGTTCTATTTATCGCTCCCGATTACATGGAAGAGGAGCTGGCGGCCCTGGTCAAGTCCCTCGACAAACCGGGGCTGACGACTTCGGCGGGCACCATGCGTGTTTACCGGCAACTCAAGCACCGGCGCGCCAGCGACAGCGACCCCGGCTTCCTCGAGACCGCATCGTCGTTCTCGACGGGCAACGGTTCGGATTTCCTGTTCGACACCTGGGCCAACGCCCTGTGGTGGGCGGACGCCCCTTCGGGCGCTCACACGCTCGATAACGCGCTGACCGACTGGTTGGATGTCCCCACCGCCATGGCATCGGTGACCGTCAAGATTTATGAGCTGGATGCCTACAACGACGGCACGATCGGGCTGGATTACATCGCCTGGAAAAACGGGCCGGGCGCCAACCTGTTCGCCGTTGGGGCCTTCTCGGAGTATGCAGGCGTCGATCGCGCAACCAATTTGTTTGCCAATGCCGGAGACGTCCTCAACCCCGGCGCGATTGCGCCCAACGCCGCCACGATCAACCAGGGCGCGCTGGGGCTGGCGCAGGGCAACTCGATCCGCAATAATCTCAGCGCCGACGGTTACAACTACGCCTATCGCTATGAAGTCGATTCCTCATTCTTCGATTTCCTGGCCACCAAGGGCAAAGCCAGGGTCCACAACCGGGCCAAGCTGGCGATGCTCAACACAAGGCCGGCCTCGCTGTCGGCGGGCGACCAGATTCTTTATTATGCGGCCCAAAGCTCGGCTCCGAGCGGGATTCGCAACTCGGGCAACATTTACCAGGCCAATGGCGGCCGCGTGCTTGTGGGCACGACCAATGAATTGGTCCAGACCGCCCCCGAATCGCTTGACGGGGCGTTGCTGAACCTGCTGCTCAGTCTTAACGTCTCCGGCGGCACTGTCAGCGCCAGCGCCACGACGACCTCGCTGGAGCCGGTCGAGACGGGTTTGAGCATCGAAATGGACAATATCATCGGCCAGCAGTCGATCACGATTCAGAACTTGGCCATCGAATGGAGCGATTACAACGCGTTCGATGATTCGGGTTTCCCGCAAATCAACAATCGCCGGCTGTTCATCGAGGAGCACCGCCTGGGCTTGGGCGACGAGATCGTGATCGGTGGACTCAAGCGCCAAGTCACCGTCAAGAGCACCAAGAAGGTTCCCTTCTTCGGTTCGCTGCCGATCATCGGTTATGCCTTCGGCGGCGAAACGACCCAGAACAAGCAGACCGAGTTGGTGGTCGCCCTCAAGGCGATCGGAATTCACGACTACGTGATCGCTCAGGAAGACAAGGACGTGATCGACGCGGCCGTGGGTGATGCGGACATCGCCATCCCCGAGACGACCTGGGGCTTCGATCAGTACGGGATTGACAAGGCCAAGGACGCCCCATTCGAGCAGTTCAAGTAAGCACTGAAGGCCGGTGTGGAATGCATCCGCGCTGGCCCGTGGGCGTGAGGGCCGATTCAACGTCATATCGAAACCAAAGCGAACAAGTGAGGAGGAGAGAGATGATGAACAAGTGGCTTAACCGAGGAATGGCGATCGTGGGCGCCCTCGGCATCCTGATTGCCGCCTCGAACGCAGCCTATATCGAGCACGAGGGCGTGCAAAACACCCGGGCCAATCCGGCCCCCGGCGCCGGTGAGAGCAATATCAATACCTATACGTTCCAGGACGAGCAGATCAATCTGTTGCCTGACGACGGCCTGGTCAAGGTGTTGCGGACTAGCCAGAAGAACCTGGTCAACGACTTTATTCCCGTCATTATCCCGATCAAGCATGCCTTCCCGCGCGAGATTCGCAACGTCATGCGGCGGGTGACGGCTGCCGAGGGGGGCCGCGCCGAGGTGATCCGTGACAAGGAGACAAACGAGAATGCCTTGGCCCTCTACGCGCCTAAATACATGGTCCCTTACCTTGAGGACGCAGTCCGGGTGCTGGACGTGCCATGGCTGGAGGAATACCTGGACGGTGCCTTTGACGCCTATATTGATGTCCAACACCGCAACGGGGGCGATGTCAATGCGATTGCTTCGCAATATGGGGGCACCGGCGGTTTCTCAACGTTCGACCAAACTAACAACGGCCTGCGCCGGTTCGACGAGGAATATCGCATCACGAAGTACGCGCAGGCGGTCGAGATGGTCGACATCCCTTGCAACCAGGTCAGCCTGGAGGTCAAGGTCTATCAGGTCAACGCGCTCAATGATCTCAAGCTTGGTTTGGACTACATCAACTGGTCCAACGGGCCGGGACGGAACCTGTGGTCGTTCGCCGAAGCCGGTTACAGTGCCGAGCAACGGGCCTGGGGGCGCTCCAGCGTCTTCGATCCGTTCCTTGACGCCCGCACCTTCATTCACCCCGCGCTGACCAGCAAGGATCTGGTCAGTGATGTCGCCGCCGTGACGAGTTCTCGCGCCGTCAATTATCTGCTGACCTCGAATTTCGTCGATTTCTTGCAGGTCAAGGGCAGTGCTCGCGTGCTGACCAGCACCAACGTGACGCTGTGCAGCGGCGCCACCGCCGCCATCGAGGCCGAGAACCAGGTGCTGGCGTTCGTGAACAACGACAATAACCTGGACTCGGTTCAACCCGACCGCGGGCCGACGTTTGTCCGGCGAAACAATAACGGTTTGATCCTCGGTCATGGGCGAGATTCGGTCGGCCGGCCCTCACCCATCGATGTGCCGACTCCCGGCCCGGAACTCGACGGCACGGCCGAGAGCGGCGGAGGGACCAACAGTTTCCTCGACTTCAACAATAACGGTATCCGTGACTTCCAGGACCTGAACGGCGACGGTCGCAAGCAGAATAATGAACCCTTTATCGAGCCGCTCCTGGGCGGTGCGCCCGCTGGTTTCGACGTCCAGGACGGCAACCGGCGGCTTCACTACCAAAGCGCGGGCGAAGTGGGTATCAACGTTGAACTGACGCCTTACGTGGGTCTGGAATCGATGGAGCTTGACGTCGATATCGAACTCGGCGAGCAGGGCCAACTCGCCCCCAGCGGCGTTCCGATCATCAACTTCCGGACGGTCTCCACGACCGTGCGCCTGATGGACGGCCAACCGTTCGTCATCGCCAGCCTCAAGCAGTCCGAGGACGTCAAGAACACCGCCAAGGCCCCGTTCCTCGGCGACATCCCCGGGCTCGGCTACATATTCGGCGGCGAGACCGACACCAAACGCCAGGACGACCTGGTCATCACCATCACGCCGACCTTCCAGCTTTCCGACCAGGTCAGGCTGGCCAAGCCCCCGAGGATCGACACGCTGGATTGCATTATCAGAGGCGATTTGCCCCAGGGCGCGCCGCCGATCGAATACGGCTTCGACCAGTGGCTGCTCGACAGCTGAGCCGCAACCGGTCCTAAGTGTCTGACGACTGAATTCGCCGGTGGTTGTTCCCCGCGGGGACTCCCACCGGCGAATTTTTTTGCGCCTAGGCTCAAGAATATTCTCAGCGAATCCGACCGATGTAGTGTAGACTATGGATGTCGGTCGACGGCGGCGACGCGAGAGTTCGCGGGTGGGTGCCGGGGCCGGACCCTTCCAAGACCGTGTATGGGGGCGAACAGGCTTTCGACGGGTTGTCTTGAGGGTGAGGTTGCAAGCCGAGGATTGTCGGGTCCACCTCGTTAATCCGGCCTGGCGTTTAACAATAACAGGCGATTACGAACTCGCCATGGCCGCCTAAACCGGCGGTCCGTCCTGCCGAAGCTCGTCCGCGGTCTCGGTAAGGGCGTCACCTAGTGGACTGGCCCGCGCGCCCCCTGTTCGAGGGCGCGGGGGCGAGATCAATCGAACTGGTCCGCCGGGGAGGGCGTCGTCCGTCGCCCCGCCGGACGAGAACCAAAGGGACGGCTAAGCTTGTAGACGCTTCACCGGCACGTTTCCCGGACGCGGGTTCGATTCCCGCCGCCTCCAGCCTTCGCCAAGACTCCGGCTTGCTAGCCGAAGCCTTGGCGAAGGCTGCCCGCCGCAGCTCGAAAGAGGGCCTTCTCGCATGCCTTAAAAACCAATCTTATCCTTGAAGGAACGGCCGGTTGTTCATTTCCCGCTGAACCGAGACTCTCTTATCCTCATTACCATATCGAGTCCATTTTCCAAATGTCGATGGATTTAAGCTCCACGGTCCCACCCGACGCAAAAATTTCCACCCCCTGATCGTCGGCGGAACACGAAATCCGTTCCGTATAAACGACCCAATCGTTCGCAAAAACCTCCATGCACGTCTGATCGAGGAACACGTGGAGCCTTAAGCTGTCCTCATTTTGCATCAGGTCCGCTGGTATTCTTTCTCCCTGCACCTCAAGTTGTTCACCATCGTAAGCAATCTGCACAAACCGATTCCCGTCTTCCGAGCACCGCAGCTTTAGGCCAAACTGTTTAGCCGTACCGGGCACGAATTCAGCCTGCACCTCAAACATATCTCCCGTTGCCTGACCGATCCGACGCGTGGAATCCGACAAAACAAGATTAGATGCGCCATAATGCTCACGACGAAGTTGCTTGAGTTCCGGAAGAGGGCTTTGCGCCAGCCGGCCATCGGGTCGCAGTGAGAGAACGCGAGGCAATGACATGCCCCCCGGCGCGAGTCCCGTCACAATCCGGCGGCCCTTATCATCAAGGGTGGAGGTACAGACGATAAAATGACCGTGATCGTTGTTCGGGTGATTCACTGGATCATAATCAGCGGCGGCGGCGTAATCGAGGAATCCATGATATTCAGGTGTAAACTTGCAATGTTCCACGTCAAAACTCCCGGTGAAGTATTGACTGGGGCCAAATGGCTCGCACGTGACCACCCATTTATCTCCCAGCCGAAAGAAATCCGCTTCCTCCCATGGACTCGTTTCAGACACAAACGGCTTGCCCACGTACTTCCAGTTGACCAAGTCCGTGGACTCATACAACAAAAAGCACCCCTTGTCTTTGCCTTCCACGGTTGTGTATGTGCCAAGACCCATAAACCATTTACCCCCATCCTTGAATACAAAAGGGTCGGTTCCGTACGGCGTCCCGGTTATATTCGGTTCATTGACTACGACTGGATTGTGTGGAATTTTTCGCCAAGTCGTCAGGGCGGCATCCCCGACGGCGGCCCATTGCTCCGAAGCTTGCGCTTCGGCGGGACTCATGCTTGTATAAAAAATCATCGGCGTTCCATCGTCGCCAGTCACGGCGGCGCCGGAAAAACACGCGACCTCGCCAGCCTCTTGCGATGGCCAAATCGCAATGGGCAGGTCCTCCCAATACACCAAATCCCTGGACCGTGCATGTTTGATGTATTCCCGCGGTAAAAAGTCTCCTCGGCCCCCTTTCTTGGATGGATAGGGATGGAAGAGATGAAACAAATGATAGGCGCCCTCATGAAACGTCAGGCACATGCCGCCAACATCGCGTGTCGGCGACGTGTAGTGGAATCCCCTACGCTGGACATGTTTCGCAACGCGATCGGTCCATTCATTGGCTCGGGCGATTTCATCGGGATTGCTGAGAATATCCACCTTGGGTTGATTGCTTCGATATATCTGATCTACTCTGATGATTCCATCGGGCCTCGTATTGTTGTCCACAATTCGGAGCCATGCCTCCCGTCCCCGCAACCGTCTTACGTCCCACGTGGCCCAATTGAACTTGGGGGCTTCGCCCGGGACCAGTCCTTGGCCGGTCGTAGACCGAATAACCATGCTCCCGTCCACCGTTAACATATTCTGGATTTTTGCCGCGGGATTGCTATCAACAAGCAAGTTGATGCAGCATTCATCTCCCCAAAATTCTTTGGGTTCGCGCTTCGAAAGATCCCCCGGGTAATATCCCGCGGCAATGCGGAAGTTGATATAATCGCGATTAATCTCAAAGTGAGTTGAAGTGAGGGTCCCCGTGGTCTTCCCGCCTCGATTCTCAATGCCCGATAGGCCGTGGCTCAAGCCGTCCGCGACGGTTTCGAGCAGCAGAGTCTCTAACTTCCGTGAACCCGAGCCAAATGCTTCGCCGGCCATGATCCACTCCAAACGACCTTCCTGTTGAGAATCAGCAAGAACTATTTCGTCTGGCTCGGCGGCCAAGATCAGTCGATTAGCAAGAATCAACATTAGCGCCACCGCGCACAGGCATAGGCGATGTAAGGTAATCGGATGAGTCGGTCCTCGATCATAAATGTTGAGCGCCTCATGCGCCCGTTTCATTATCATTATCTTTATTCCCCTTTGATCTCCGCCGCTATTTCATGACAATGTCTTTAGCGCGCACGGTCAAGAATGACGCCTTAATGTAGTCGATCCTGAAAAAGCCCTGCTAAAGCAGCCCAGCCGATCAGAGCTGAACTCGGGTGAACCAGAGGCATCCGTTTTCGACTCGTGATTTGCGCCAGACGCAGCAAAAGATAATTAAAAACCGCCGCGTGGGCCAGCAGTTTCCTGAAATTCATCCCCGCCGCGCTCCCGATTGCATTGAACGCGTCGCCCTCGGCGTCCCACAGCTGGCAGCGATTCATGCGGTGTTCTTGTTTGAAATGCCCGATGCCCGGTTCGATCGCCGCTCGTCGTTTCATCCAGCGCCACAGCCGCGCAACCAGCTTGCCCCGTCGCGGCCGGTCCACATGCACCTGGACTGGGCCCTCGTAGCCGTGACCGCGATAGCCGCGATCCACAAACGCATGTTGGGGCGCGCGCGCCAGGCGCTCGACCCGCGCCAGCG
>Ga0310121_10001061_pt1 | contig 29005 bp, 23 predicted proteins | sample CB27_Tmax_986_MG_FD_203504 | JGI IMG/M metagenome (GOLD analysis project Ga0310121, IMG submission 203504) | Marine microbial communities from Western Arctic Ocean, Canada - CB27_Tmax_986 | ecosystem: Environmental > Aquatic > Marine > Oceanic | place: Canada: Western Arctic Ocean | collected... | reverse complement strand
GCCCTGAACGGAATGGGACAGGACCAGGTGCGCGCGATCGCGCCGGAGGTCGGCGGCGGGTTCGGCGCGAAGATCAACATCTACGGCGAAGAGTATGTGGTGGCCGCCCTGTCGAAGCGGCTCGGGATTCCGCTGAAATGGGCCGAGGACCGGTCGGAAGCGTTTCTCGCGACCACCCACGGACGCGACATCATCGGCTATCTCGATCTGGCCGCGACCAGCGACGGCAAGGTGCTGGGGATGAAGCTGCAGCTCATCGCCGACATCGGTGCCTACAACATGCTGCTCACCGCCGCCATCCCGACACTGACGATGATGATGGCCAACGCGACCTACGACATACCGGCCATCCGCACGACCCTGACCGAAGTGTTCACCAACAAGACCCCCACCGATGCCTACCGCGGAGCGGGCCGGCCGGAGGCCACCTACTTCGTCGAGCGGGGGATGGACATGCTCGCGCGCGAGCTGGGGATGGACCCAGGCGAGCTGCGTCGCAAGAACTTCATCCAGCCTGACCAGTTTCCATACGCAACCCAGATGGGAGCCGTCTACGATTCGGGCGACTACGAGAAAGCGCTCGACCTTGGCCTGAAGAACGCCGGCTGGGACGAGCTGAAGCAGCAGCGCGATGCCGCCAGAGCGGAAGGGCGACTGGTTGGTCTGGGGCTCGCCATGTATGTCGAGGTGTGCGGTCTCGGTCCGTCATCATCGCTGCCGACCGGCGGTTGGGAGCACTCGCAAGTCACGATCGAGCGTGACGGTCGTATCAGCGCGACGACCGGCGCGTCACCGCACGGTCAGGGCAACGAGACCACTTTTGGGCAGATGCTGGCCGATCAGTTCGGCGTGCCGCTGGAACACGTCACGATTCATCATGGCGATACCGGCGTGGTGAAGCAGGGCATCGGTACCTTTGGCAGCCGCTCGCAGGCGGTGGGAGGCACCGCCATCCACCTGGCCGGCGGCAAGGTCAAAGAGAAGATGGCCAAGTTCGCGGCCGCGCTCATCGAGGCGCACGAGGATGATCTCGTGTTCGAGAACGGTCGCATCTCGGTCAAGGGTGTGCCGGATTCCGGGAAGACTTTCGCCGAGGTGGCCGGTTACGCGTATGTCCCCGTGCCGCTGCCCGAGGGCCTGACCCCCGGGCTGAGCGAAGAAGCGTTCTTCGAGCCGGCCAACAACACCTATCCGTTCGGCTGTCACATCTCGCTGCTCGAGATCGACCGCGACACCGGCGAGCCGACATTGCTCAAGCTGGTGGCCATTGACGACGCCGGCAACCTCATCAACCCCTTGATTGTCGAGGGCCAGATACACGGTGGGCTCGCGCAGGGCATCGGGCAAGCGATGATCGAAGAGGTCCGGTTCAGCGAAGACGGACAACCGCTGACCGCCTCGTTCATGGACTACGCCATCCCGCGTGCGGCCGATTTTCCCCGCTTCGAGCTCGACAACACTGTGACCCCGACCCCGGTCAACCCGTTGGGAGCCAAAGGGGTCGGTGAAGCAGGCACGCTGGGGTCGACGCCCTGTATCGTGTCGGCGGCCGTCGACGCGTTGAGCGAATTTGGTGTGAAGCACATCGACATGATGCTGCGGCCGGAAAAGCTGTGGCGCATCATTCACGGAGGTCAGTCGTGATTCCGTCCGTCTTCGAGTACGAGCGTGCGACTTCGATCGACGACGCCCTGGCGAAACTCGCTGCGACCGGCGGAGCCGGCAAGCTGATCGCCGGTGGGCACAGTCTGGTCCCGCTGATGAAGCTGCGGTTGAACGAGCCGACCACGATCATCGACATCGCTCGGATTCCCGGCCTCGCCGGGGTTCGGGAGGATGATGGCCTGATCGAGGTCGGGGCCGGCACCGTGCATCACGATGTCGCCACCTCCGCCGTGCTGCGCGACCAGTGTCCCGTCGTGTCAGATACGGCGGCGACGATCGGGGACCCGCAGGTGCGGAATCGCGGCACCCTCGGCGGGAGCCTCGCGCACGCGGATCCGGCGGCCGACTACCCGGCGATGCTGCTGGCGGTCGATGCGCAGATCCAACTGCAGGGCCCGGCTGGGACACGCGCGGTCGCCGCTCAGGATTTCTTTCAAGATCTGTTCACCGTCGACCTCGGCGCGGACGAGATCATCACCGCCGTACGGTTTGCGCCGGTGCGCGCGGCGGCCTACGCGAAGCTGTATCAGCGTGCGTCGCGGTTCGCGATTGTCGGGGTGGCGGCGGCGCTCGAGATGGCTGATGGTGTGATCAGTTCCGCCCGCATCGGATTGACCGGCGCACTCTCGAGCGCGGTGCGCCTGCCGCACGTCGAAGACGCGCTGGTGGGTCAGGCACCGACGGCCGAGACCGCGTCAAACGCCGCGAAGGGGGCTGGGACGAGCCTCAGCGATGTCAACGGGGATCTACACGCCAGCGAGGAGTATCGCCGCGCCATGGTGTCGGTCTTCACCAAGCGGGCAATCGAGGGCGCGCTGGCCCGCGTGTAGGTCTAGTTACTTAGACGGGGCTGGGCCCCGAACCCCACGCGACGGCTACGCGGGGACCCCGAGAGCCCCACTCCGCCGCCGCGGGGCGCGCATTGTCGCGCGCGCCCTGGCTGGTATCTGGCGCGGAGTCGTAGCCAGGGGTCTTCAGGCGCGCGGCATCGTGTGCTGGCAGTGCCTGTCTCACTGTGTCAAAATTGAAGGTCGTAGAGGGAGATTGATTCAAAATGATGAAGCGGCAGAAACAGCTGCTCGCGATGGCAGCAGCGGTAATGGTGGTGATATTGGCGCCCGGCATCGCCGCGGCGCAAGGCGAAGCTCCACGGGCATTCGATGGTCACCCGGACTTCAACGGCGTCTGGCAGGCGATCGGCACCGCGCATTGGGACCTGCAGGACCACCCGGCCGCGGCCGGACCGGTCGACACGGGCGCCATTGGCGCCGTTCCGCCGGGGCAGGGCGTGGTGGTTGGCAACACCATTCCCTACACACCCGAGGCGCTGGCGCAAAAACAGCAGAACTTCGAGAACCGGTGGACCGACGACCCGGAGGTCAAGTGCTTCATGCCGGGGGTGCCGCGCGCGACGTATTTGCCGCATCCGTTCCGCATCGTTCAGGGCGACAAGAAGATCATGATGGTCTACGGCTTTGCCGAGGCGAACCGGACCATCCACATGGACAAGCCGGAGCGCGAGCGCGCGCCGATCGACAGCTGGATGGGCCGGTCGCACGGGGCCTGGGATGGCGACACCCTCGTCGTCGACGCCGAAGGGTTCAACGGCGAGTCGTGGTTCGATCGTGCCGGCAATCACGCCAGCTACGCGTTGCAGGTCCAGGAACGGTACACCCCGATGGGCCCGAACGTCATCATGTACGAGGCGACGCTGACCGACGAGAACACCTTCACGGAGCCCTGGACGATCCGGATGCCGCTGTATCGCCGGCTTGACGAGAACGTCCAGGTGCTGGAGTTCAAGTGTGTGGAGTTCACCGAAGACCTGCTGTATGGGCATCTTCGCAAAGTGCCTACTCGCTGACGGGACTGCATCATGAATCGAAGACACAGCGCTTTCACACTCGCGGCGGTCGCCCTGTCCTGGTTGGTTTCGCCGACGGCGTCGTTCGCGGCCGAGGCCGACTACCACCACGTTCATCTGACGACCTCGAATGCCACCGAGGCGATGAAGTGGTACACGGAGTATCTGGACTGCCAGCCGTTGACCGACCGGGACGACGGCGTCGATTGCTTCGGCGCAGAGGTGGTGTTCGAGTCCAAGGCGACCTTGGGCAGTAGCCAGCGCACCGGGATCGACCACATCTCCTTCTCGTATGCGGACCTGACGGCCAAGATGGGTGAGCTGGCGTCCGTGGGAGTCCGGGGCTCGGGGGTCAGGCTGCAGCGGTTCGAGGATGGGGAGACGCTACGAGAGATGCCGGGGCTGTTCAAGCACGGCTTCATCTTCGACCCCTGGGGCACTCGCATCGAGTTGGTTGAAGACCCCGACACCCTGGGCTTTCATCACATTCACCTGAGCAGCACCGATCCGGCCGCGACCCTGAACTGGTATCAAGAGCGTTTTGGTGGCGAAAGCGCCCGGCTCAGAGGGCAGGCCGACGGGTTGCGGATGGGTGACATCTGGTTGCTCGCGATGCAGCATGAGGGTGGTGTTCCCGCCGCGACCGCTGGTCGAGCCATCGACCACATTGGGTTCGCGGTTGCCAGCCTGGACTCGGTCGCGGGTGAGCTGGAGCGGGCCAATGTGCAGTTTCTCGAGCAGCCGGGCGTGCCAGATGGGGGCCGGACCTCCGCGAAGCGAGCCATCGTGGACGGACCGGACCACGTCAGTCTGGCGGTGGTCGAGGCCGGCTTTGCCGGTGTCGTCAGTAAGATGGCCGAGGTCACGGACATCACGACGGAGCTCAGAGACTACACGGTACCGCGCACCCCCTGGGGGACGCCGGATTTCCAAGGGGTCTGGACCGGGGATGCCTCTCACGGGATCCCATTGCAGCGTCCCGACGATGTGGGAGACGCCGCGGTGCTGACCCCCGAACAGGCAGCGGCGCGGCGTGAGCGTGGCACGTTGGGCAGTATCTGGGGTTACGAGGCCGAGTGGCGCGACACCACGTTGGGGTATGTGAAGTCGGCGCCGTCACGTCAGGTGGCGATGATCATCGACCCGCCCGACGGTCGAATTCCCCCGCGCACCCCCGAGGGTGAGCGGCTGATGGCCGAAGCACGCGCGGCCCGGCAACCGTTGCCGGAGGGGCCCGAGAACCTCAGCTCCTGGGTACGTTGTATTACACGCAGCCTGGTGCAGACGCCCGGGGTCTACAACAACGGGTTCCAGGTGATGCAGGGGCCGAACCATGTGGCCATGCAGGTGGAGATGTTGCACGAGACACGGGTCATCCCGACCGACGGGACGCCATTCGTCGGGTCCGACATCGCGTCATGGCGAGGCGATGCTCGCGGGCAGTGGGATGGCGACACCCTCGTCGTGGAGATCCGAAACTTCAATGGCAAGGCGCCGTATCAAGGGTCGAGCGACGCGTTGACCATGACGGAGCGGTACACACGCACCGGGCCCGACACGCTGGAGTATCGGTTCACCATCGACGATCCGAAAGTGTTCACGAGGCCGTGGACCGGGATGTTCACCTACGTGCGGGACGAGTCGCAGTATGAACTCGTGGAATACGCGTGCCACGAAGGCAACTACGGGATGACCAACATTCTCAGCGGTTCGCGCTCGAAAGAAGCGGAAGCCGGACGCTAGAGGCCAGACGTTTTCAGGGGAAGTGATGAGGTAACGGCAATGCGCAAAACAACAGGCATCATGGTGGCAAGTCTCGGAGCCGGTCTTCTGATGGCGGGAGCGGCGGTGCAGGCACATCACGCGTTCGCGGCTGAGTTCGACGCCAATAAACCGGTCCGGCTGGCCGGCAAAATCACGAAGATGGAGTGGATCAATCCCCACGCGTGGATGCACCTCGAGGTCGAGGCCGACGGCGAAGTGCAGAACTGGATGATCGAGGCTGGGCCCCCAGGGGCGCTCGTGCGTCGCGGTTGGACGCGCGAGTCGGTCGTGCCGGGCACGGAAGTGCTTGTCGAAGGGTATCAGGCGATTGACGGGGCGTTCCGGGCGAATGGCCGCGACGTGACCTTCCCGGACGGCCGCCGGCTGTTCGCCGGGTCGTCCGGAACGGGCGCGCCGCTCGACGGGCGGGACGCCACTGAGCCTGAATAGACTGGGCGAATCTGTATCACCGGATATCACTCACGCCGTGCCACCACTACGAGGCGCGCGATACTGCGCGCCTCGCGGTGCGACCGCGTGAGGTTCGGGGCGCAATCCCGTCGCAGGAAAGAAGGCAGGTTGATGACCCGCACACGATCCGTTCACGCGCTCGCGCTGTCGCTGCTGGCGTTGCCGGCCGGCGCCCTCGCGGCCGACTATCATCACGTCCATCTCACCGTGTCGAACGCCACGGAAGCGGTCCGCTGGTATGGCCGCCACTTCGAGTGCCAGCCGTTGTCCGATCGCGACGACGGCATCGATTGCGCCGGGGTGCAGGTGGTGTTCGAGTCACGCCCCACCCTGGGCAGCAGCGAACGCACTGGTATCGACCACATCTCGTTCTCGTATGCCGATCTGACGACGAAGATGGCTGAGTTCGAGAGGGTCGGTGTGTCGGGGGGCGGGGTCCGGCTGCAACGATTCGAAGACGGCTCGACAGTACGCGACGTGCCGGGGCTCTTCAAGTATGGGTTCGTCTTCGACCCCTGGGGGACACGGATCGAGCTGGTGGAAGACGCCGACTATCTGGGGTTTCACCACATCCACCTGCGGTCGGCTGACCCATCGGGCACACTAAGCTGGTATCAGGACACGTTCGGCGGTGAAACCGCGAAGTTGCGTGACCGCCTGGACGGTATTCTGCTGAACGACGTGTGGCTGCTCGCGATGCAGCATGAGGGCGGCGAGCCTGCGTCAACCGCCGGTCGGGCCATCGATCACGTCGCGTTCGTGGTGGAAGACCTGGATGCCACCGCCGCGCAGCTGCGCGGGAACGGTGCGACGTTCGTGGAGGAGCCCGGCGTTCCCCAGGGTGGTCGGACGTCTGCCCGCCGGGCGATTATCGCCGGGCCGGACAACGTCAGTCTCGCGGTGGTCGAGGCCGGGTTCGCCGGTGTGGTGAGCGACGCGGCTGGCCTGACGGACATTACCACCGAGCGGCGAGACTACACGGTGCCACGAACGCCATGGGGCACCCCAGATTTCCAGGCCGTGTGGACCGGCGATGCTTCGCATGGGATTCCGCTCCAGCGGCCCCGGGACCTGGCCGACTCCGACGTGTTGACCACCGAGCAGGCGGCGGCCCGCCGCGAGCGCGGCACCCTCGCCAGCATCTGGGGATACGAGGCCGAGTGGCGCGATACGACGTTGGGCTACGTGAGGTCGGCTCCGTCGCGTCAAGTGTCGATGGTGATTGACCCGCCTGACGGCCGTCTTCCGCCGCGAGTCGGCGACGCGCCGGCGCGGGGCGGCAGGCCTGGCGGCGGCCGGCGCCGCGGGTTGCCAGAAGGGCCCGAAGATCTCAGCAACTGGGTCCGGTGTATCACCCGCAGCCTGGTGCCAATGCCGACCATCTACAACAACGGTCTTCAGATTGCCCAGGGCCCCGGCTTCGTGACGGTGCTGCGGGAAATGGTGCATGAGACCCGGGTCATCCCGACTGACGGATCGCCGCACGTTAGCGCCGACATCACCTCGTATCTCGGTGACCCACGGGGGCGCTGGGAGGGCGACACGCTCGTCGTCGAGAGCGCGAACTTCAACGGTCGCGTGCCGTTCAACGGGTCCAGCGAGAACTTGACGCTGACCGAGCGCTACACGCGGACCGGCCCGGATACGCTCGAGTATCAGTTCACAGTGGATGATTCGACGGTGTGGACGCGACCCTGGACCGGGATGTATACGTTCGTGCGCGACGAGTCGCAGTACGAGCTGGTCGAATACGCCTGTCACGAGGGCAACTACGGGATGACCAATATCCTGAGTGGTTCGCGGACCAGGGAGCGGGAGACCGAAGCGGGTCGTTAGCGACGGTGGGACGACTACCGCGACATCAGATTTTCGTTCGGCGTGTCATATGCGAGGCCGCTCCTCATCGGGCGGTCTCGTTTCGTTTCGGCACGTTGTGGCGGGACGACAGCGCCAGGAGCCACCCGACGAATTGTTGGAGCGCGCGGAATTCCAGTGCGTCACAGGGCGGAACGATCTATGTTAAGGACATCCGCCTAGGTCGTTCGGCCGGTGCAGACATCGAATGTCATGATGAACCGTCTTGAACCAGTTTGGAACCCGGAGATACTCCTGATGGATCGGCTCTCAACCGCTCGTGCGCTCTCCCTCATCCCCATGATCGCGGCCCTGGTCATCGTGACCCCGGTTCTCGCCGGTGCCGCTGACTATCACCACGTGCACATCACCGCATCAGCCCCGTCCGAAGCGGTCGGCTGGTACGAGGAGCATCTCGACTGTCTACCTGTCGCGGATCGTCCCGATGCGGCCGACTGCGACGGCGTCGAGCTGATTTTCGTGGTGCAGCCGACCATGGGTAGCACCCAGGGCACCGGGGTGAACCACATCGGGTTCTCGTATGCCGATGTCACGGCCAAGATGGCCGAGTTCGAAGCGGTCGGCGTGCGTGGCTCTGGGGTCAGAATGCAGCGTTTTCCGGATGGAGCCACGTTGCGTGACGTGCCAGGCCTCTTCAAAATGGGGTTCATCTTCGATCCGTGGGGCACCCGCATCGAGATGGTGGAAGATCCAGACACGCTCGGGTTTCACCATGTTCATCTCAGCGCCGCCAACCCGGCTGAGACCCTGGCGTTTTACCGCGATCTGTTCGGCGGTGAACCGGCCAGCTTGAAGGGGCAGATCGACGGTTTGCGTTTTGGCGACGTCTGGTTACTCGTGGCCGAGCATGGCGAAGGTATCCCTGCGACTACGGATGGACGTGCCATCGATCACATCGGGTTCGTCGTGGCCGACCTTGACGCCGAGGCTGCCGCTCTGGTGCGAGGTGGCATCGCGTTTTCCGAGGAGCCCGTCGTTCCGGTCAACGCGCGCTCGTCGGCCAAGCGTGCGTTTCTGGTCGGTCCGGACAACGTCAAGCTGGCCCTCGTGGAGACCGGCTGGGCGGGTGTCGCTGAGGAGCGCGTCGAAGAAGTGGCGGCTGACGCCGCGCCCTACACCGTGCCTCGGACCCCGTGGGGCGAGCCCGACCTGCAGGCGGTGTGGACCAGCAACTCTGCGCACGGCATTCCGCTCGAACGGCCGTCCGATGCCAACGACATTGGCTCGCTGACAGCCGAGGAAGCGGAGGCACGGCGCGAACGCGGTACGCTCGGCAGCATCTGGGGCTACGAACGTGAGTGGCGCGACACCACATTGGGGTATGTCAAGACCGCGCCGTCGACCCAGGTGGCGATGATCATCGATCCCCCCGATGGCCGCATTCCCCCGATGACCGATGAGGCCATGGCTGCGAGGGAGGCTCGCGGGCGGGTGAACACCTCTGGCGTGGGCATGCTGGCCGCGGGTCCGGAAGAGCTGAGTCTGTTCGTGCGGTGCATCACCCGGGGCGCGCCGGGCATATATATGCCTGGCATTTACAACAACGGTGTCCAGATCGTCCAGGGGCCAGGCCATGTCGCGATTCAGAATGAGATGATCCACGAGACCAGGGTCATCGCGACCGAGCCTCGTCCGACACTCGGGCCTGACGTGACCAGCTGGTTGGGAGACCCGCGGGGCCATTGGGAGGGCGACACGCTGGTGGTCGAGACCACGCACTTCAACGGTCGCTCGCCGTATCGTGGCTCGAGCGAGAACCTGACGCTGACGGAACGGTTCACCCGGGTCGGCGAGACGGTACTCGAGTACCAGTTCACGATGAACGACCCCTCGATCTGGACCCGTCCCTGGACCGGCATGTTCCGGTTCGACAAGGACGACGAGCAGTACGAGCTGGTCGAATACGCCTGCCACGAGGGGAACTACGGGATGACCAACATCCTCAGTGGCGCGCGCGCTAACGAGCGGGCCGCCGAATCGTCGCGGTAGCGTCCCGCGTCCTAGTAGAGTCATTCGTTTAGAGACAGGCCGTGCTGCCAGACATCCGGCGGCTCGGCCTGCTCCATGTACGCCTTCGAGGACCCCTGCGCTTGCAGCACTCCTTGCTCTCTCGGATCGGACTCGCGCTGGTCGGTGTCGGGATGGCGTCCGTCGGTGTTGCCGAGGCTCAGGCGGTGGCCGCCCCTGTCAGCCCATCGGTGTCCGTGGCCGTCGCGCGGTTCGTCAACGTCAGCGGTCATCCGGAGGACGCCTGGATCGGCGCTGGCATCGCCGAGAGCGTGTCCGTCGACCTTCGCGGTCATGGACTCACGGTGGCGGGACAAACGGCGCTCGGGCGTGCCGTGAGTCGCAGCGCGGTCCCGCTCGCAGAGGGCGCGAACGACCCCGCGGCGTTCGAGACCTATCGCCAGCTTGGCGCGGACCTTCTGATTGACGGTACCTACCAGCGCCTGGACGACCAGATTCGCATCACGGCCCGTATTGTCGACCTGAGGTCTGGGGCGGTGATCGAGCGCGCGAAGGTGGACAGCACCCTGGCTGAGTTGTTTGGAGCCCAGGATCGTCTCGCCGCGACGCTAGCCGAGCGTCTTGCCGACACGGCGGGTCTTGCTCCGGCCCTCGCTGGGGGCGAGACACCCGAGTTGACGCCCCGAGCCGCACGTGCGCCCGAGCGGGAACGGCCGGCGCGGGCTACCGACACCACCGGTGCCATCACCCTGCCGGTTCCACCAGACCGTACCGCTCTTGGAGACGCGCCGGTGCGTCGCGGCGGCGGGTACGCCATCGCCAGTCGTCCCACAACCACCGTGATGCGGACCACCCAACCCCCGTCCATCGACGGCCGACTGGACGATCCGGTGTGGCGCGACATCGTGCCGATCACGGAGTTCGTCCAGACCAGCCCTGTCGAGGGAGCGCGGGCCACCGAGGACACCGAAGTCTGGATCGCCTACGACAGCGACAACATCTACGTGGCCGCCTATGTGCACTACACAGACCCTGCCACGATCCGCGCGAACCGGGCTGAGCGGGACGAGACGCGTGGCGACGATCAGATCCAGGTCATGTTCGACCCGTTCCTCGACCAGCAGCGAGCCTACTTGTTCTCCGTCAACGGCTACGGGGTGCCCGGCGACGCCATTGTGAACGCCAGCGGCGGCACCGGGCGTAGCCGGAGCCGCGTCGGCTCATCGAGTGGCGGATCTGGCGGCGGAGGTGGCGGCGGCGGCAACAGTGGCGGCGGATCGAGTCAGAGCGGGTTTGGTATCCGGGGTGACTCGTCGTGGGACGCGCTGTTCGAGGCGCGTGGCGGGCTGGTTGACGACGGGTGGACGGCCGAGATGGTCATTCCGTTCAAGAGTTTGCGCTACCCGGCCCGGTCCAGCGGCGAGTCGCACACCTGGGGCTTTCAGATCAGCCGGAACATCCGTGACAAGTCGGAATCGCTCGTGTGGTCTCCGGTCTCTCGTAATATCGCCGGGCAATTGACCCAGATGGGTCTGATGGGCGGCATGACAGACCTGTCTACCAGCCGCAACCTCGAGTTTCTGCCCACCTTCACCGGCGTGCAGGTCGGGGCACTCGACACCACCTCAGGCGCCTTCGGAGAGGGCGACCCGCTGGGACAGATGGGCCTGGGCGTCAAGTATGGGGTGACGTCGAATCTCACGCTGGACTTCACCTACAATCCTGACTTTTCCCAGATTGAGTCGGACCGACCGCAGGTCGAGGTCAATCAGCGATTCGCGCTCTTCTTCGCCGAGCAGCGGCCCTTCTTCCTCGAGGGGCAGGAGATTTTCACCGTCGCGACGCCAACGAATCTGGTGCACACGCGCACCATTGTCGACCCGCGGTTCGGCGCGAAGCTCACCGGAAAAATCGGCCGGTCGACCGTGGGGGTGTTCATGGCCGACGACGACGCGCCGGGACGGCTCGACGACCGCGCGGATCCGGCGTTCGGTACCACGGCTCAGTCCTTCATCGGCCGGTGGCGTTACGACCTCTACGGCGATTCCTACCTCGGCACCATCGCCACCGCGCGCGAGTTCGGGTCCGAGTACGACCGGGTCGGCGGCGTCGACGGCCGGCTCCGTCTGGGTCGCACCCACGCCTTCAGTTTCACGGCGGTACAGTCCGACCATCGTGACGGCGTCGAAGGCGACCTCAGTGGTCCGGTGATTGAGGCTGATTTCTCGCGCCAGGCTCGCAATCTCAGTTACGCGGTGTCGCACAGCCGCATCGACCCCGATTTCCGAACCGGGACCGGCTTCGTGCCGCGCGTCGACATCCAACGCACCGATGCCAATGTGCGCTATCTCTGGTGGCCCGAGGGCGCCATCATCAACTGGGGTCCCAGTTTCGCGTATCTCCGGAACCACAATCACGCCGGCGACCTTGAGGACGAACAGTTCCGGGGTGATGTCAACATGGAGTTGATTCGCAACATCCGCCTCGGCGCCGGCGTGAGCCGCGACTTGGAGCGGTTCGGCGGCATCGATTTTCGTAAGACCGGCGCATCGTTCTCCGGCCGCATCAGCGGCCGTATCCTGTCGGTCAGCGCGAGTGCGAATCGTGGTGACAGTATCTTCTTCGACGACGACTCGTTTCTGGGCCGGTCAACGGACGGGACAATCAGCCTGTACTATCGGCCGACGTCCAGGCTGCGTACGGAGCTCCGCACGGTGTTCACCCGATTCGTCAATCCCACCGCCGATGACGCGGAAATCTTCGACGTGAAGATCTATCGGTGGCGCGCCACCTATCAGTTCACCGACCGTCTTCTGCTCCGCCACATCCTCGAGCACAACACGCTCAGCGGCACGCTTGGGAACAACGTCCTGGCCACGTATCGCGTCAACGCGGGGACGGTGTTCTTTCTGGGCTACGACGACCGCTACCAGCAGGGCAACCTGATCGACGATATTGACGAAGGCTTCTTCCCCACCGCTCGGTTCGAACGCACCAACCGTGCGTTCTTCACGAAGATTTCCTACCTGTTTCGGTATTGATGGTGGTCGATCCTCACGCGGAATATCGGATCGCTCAGTCACGCCAGCACTTGCAGCGCGTCAAGGGCAGTCCCGGATTGGCTCTCGACACGCTCGACCGATCCGGCTGCGGCGTCCTGTTGCAATTTGCCGCCCCCATCGACCTGCTACCGCAGCCGGCGCCGCTGTGTTTCGACCGACAGTGGCAACCACAGTACCAACCGTCCCTCTGCGAGACACCGCTGCGGGTCGGAACGTTGAACCTGTCGATCGTCAACGACGCCCAGCTGGTCGGCCCCGGGCTCGTCTTTACCCGGGACGGACGGATTCTGGACAAGTCGATCGGGAGGCACGCTGAGCGATTCGGACTCGCGACGGGTCCTGACCAGACCTGCCGGTTGAGCGACGGGCTGACTGGGCTGATCGAAGACGCGCAGCGCGCTGGCGCGGTGTCGGCGCACGACGGTGACGCTTTGCTGCTCTCTGACCCCGCCATCCGACACTTCGGCATGTGGGTCTTGAAATGCCTTCCCAAGCTCAGGATCCTGACGCTGCTCTCGGAGGCCGCTATCAACGTCGTGGTGCCAGCCGACGTGCCCGACAAGTTCCTGGTCCTGATGGAGTCCCTCGGCATCGGTCCTGAACGGGTGGTCTTCCACGACCCGCAGGGTATCTCCAGTTTCCGGAGACTCATCGTGCCGCCGAAGATCTACCGGCCCGCGAGTTCCAGGTACGGGAATCCGTTCGAGGTGTTCCGCACCGGGGCCCGATCGGATCACCGCTCCGTGTCTCGCCTGGCGCGTCCCGGCCGGGGACCTGAGCGCGTCTATGTGTCGCGCCGGGGCAACCGTCGACGGCGGCTCGCCAACGAAAAGGCCGTCGAGCAGCTCTTTGCTCGGCACGGGTTCCGGGTCGTCGAGCCGAGCGCGCTCAGTGCAGTTGAGACGCTGGCGTTGTTCCGCGACTGCGAGCTCATCGCCGGACCGCTCGGGTCAGGACTGTACAATATTCTCTTCTCACGACATGCACCGAGGGCGGTCGTGCTCACGCCGCCCGTGACCAAATTCGAGAACATGTTTCTGGCGATGCACCACGTCTGCTCGGCCAAGGGTGGCCGCGCCGGATTCATCTTCGGGCGAATCGTCGAAGGGTCGGCCGGGCCCGGCGGGATGTTCGACTACACGTGGGAGGTAGACATGGGGCGTCTGAGCGAGACGCTCGCGGATCTGGCGCCGCCGCGCGGGTGACACGCCAACGTCAAGAGGTCCTAGGCGGCGTCGCGTGTGTTCGGCGTGCGCTTCTTCATGGTCTTGTTGCAGGCGGCACACAGGTCCAGGCCCTGGAAGTCGAGATCGAGATGCTTCTCGCGTAGTGACCGGATACGGTCGCCATTCCACGCCTCTACCAGGCTCATGTCAGCCACGTTGCCATACGGCATCGTGCCGTTGACGTCATACCCGCACGCCACGATCTGGCCGTTCGACTGAATGGTGAGACTGTCCCAGAGTTTTGGGCAGCTCCGCCGCCGGTCGGGGTCGTACTCAGCCGTGTCGGTTTCGTTGCCGCCGAACTGATCCGTATCAACCGCTCCACCGTAGTTGGTCATCTTCTTGACCAGGACCTTGACGCGCGGCGATTGGTACGGCGCCCAGGCTTGCTCGAAGGCTCGGATCTCCCCACGCTTGATGCCCATGTTGATGATCAATATCGTGACCTTCATTTTGGACTGGCGCTCGCGGTGCTGCTCAAGGAAGCCCTGTGCGTTGGCCACGACGCGGTCGAAGTCGAAACCTCGCACAACCTTGTAGACGTCGCTGCTGTGCGCGTCGACCGAGAGCGTCACGTGATGGAGGCGGCTCTTGAGGAGCTTCTTGGCATTCGCCTGGTTCAGCGTCGTGACATTGGTGGACAGCGAGACCCTGCCGACATCCTTCTTGCGAGACGCGTACCTGATCAATTCGTAGGCCTGGGGATGGAGCAGTGATTCGCCAAAATGGTGCAAGAGCAGCCGGTCGATGCCCTTACCCTGCAGTTCGTCCACGACCCGACGGAACATCGTGTCGGGCATGTGCTGCACCGGACGCGTCATGCTCGTCGTACGGGCGCACATCGGACAATCGAGATTGCACTCGTTCGTCAGCTCGAGGTGGACGATCGCCGGGAACGGGCTCGTGAAGCGCGTGTGGATCGTATCGTGGGCAGAGCGAGCGGGTGCGGCCATACTGGACGGTTCTCCAACGCCGCCATCCGTGATCTGATCTGTTCCGGCGGATGAGGGCTTCGAGTGCTGGGACAAAACACCCAACTCCACGAATAGTAACGCCGGGCAGGCGATTCCGTCACGGAATTCGGTCTGTTGCCTGCCGAGGTGCCCGTCTGGACGGCGTTGCTTCCTCGGTCACAGCCCCGCCTGGCTGCTCCCTCGTCGCGCCTTGCCAGCCGAACACCTCGACAGGAAACCGCCCCGGGTCGTTTTTCAGCACCCTCCTAGACTAGACCGCTCGCCTGTCTGCTCACCCGCCGCGCAGGTCGAAGAGCGGCTCGGCTATCGTCATGTTCGCCTGATACCGCTCTGCGGCACTGACCAGCGCCGTCACCGTCGCCGGTTGCTCGGCCGAGAGGTCGTATCGCTCACCGGGATCGACTCTCAGGTCGAAGAGCAGCGGCGGGTCATGCTCGGTGCGTGCAGGTGGCAGACCGTAACGTCCTTCGGTCACGAAGTGCACCTTGTATGGCCCCTGCCGGAACGCGAACAGCTCGCCCATCCGGTAGTACGCCATGGTGTCGCGCGGGGTCGTGCCTGTACCGAACAGGACAGGGCTGATGTCGACCCCGTCGACCGGGCGGTCCGCAGGCACCACGCCCCCGGCCAGGGTGATCGATGTCGTGAACAGATCCATCGCCGACCCGATGTCCTGGGTCACGCCCGGCTCAATGGTCCCGGGCCACCAGAAGATCGCCGGCACTCGCATGCCGCCCTCGAACGTCGTGCCCTTCCCGTGCCGCAGCGGGCCAGCCGACCCGCCATGGGTCTCGAAACTGGTCCAGGGGCCATTGTCGCTCGTAAAAACCACGAGGGTGTTTGCTGCCAACTCCAGACGCTGCAGCGTCTCCAACACCCGTCCAACCGCCGAATCGACTTCCTCGATGACGTCCCCGTAGGTGCCGGCGGAGCTGTGTCCTTCGAATGGCTCAGACCGGAACAGCGGCATGTGCGGCATGGTATGCGGCAGATACAGGAAGAACGGCTGGTCCTGGTTCGACTCGATGAAGGTCACCGCTTCCTGCGCGTACCGGTCGGTGAGCGTGCTCTGGTCGGCGGGACGCTCGACCTCCTGCTCGTTCCGCATGATCGGCACATGCCAGTAGTCCATGTCTGGAGCGAAGTATGCGGTTCGGTTCGCCATGCCCTCCGGGAGGTGCCAGTCCATGTCGTTCGAATACGGGATGCCGAACCAGGAGTCGAACCCGTGCCGCGTCGGCAGATACTCGGGCAGGTGGCCGAGATGCCACTTGCCGACAATGCCGGTGGCGTAGCCCTGATCCCGCAACGCTTCCGCCAACGTGACCTCGGAGGCGGGAAGACCGGCGCGGGAATCGGGAAAGAAGACGGCGGTGCGTCGCCCGAACATGCCGCTTCTGAGATGCACGCGGCCGGTGAGTAGAGCGGCGCGGCTCGGGGAGCAGACCGGAGCCTGGGCGTAGAAGCTGGTCCACCGCTGGCCCTCGTGCGCCATCCGGTCGAGATGCGGGGTACGGATGTTGGGATGCCCGTACGACCCCAGGTCGCCGTAGCCGAGGTCATCGGCCGTGATGATGACAATGTTGGGCGGTCGGCCGCTCGCCGAGTCCGGTGGCTCGGAGACCGCGGTCGACACACTCGCCGGCGGCGACGGTGAGCAGTTCGTGGCGAGCAGCGCCAAGCCGGCGCACAGGGCCAACTCAGTCGTGCGTGGGGGCCGTCTCATGGCGACTGGTCGTCCTCGTCTTGATCTTCGTCCGCGGACTCCGAGTAGTAGTGGTCAAAGAAGTCCAGTTCGGCCTTACGGAAATCGAACCGGTGCACCCCAGTGTCGCCGAAGTCCAGGAGTTCGTGATGCAGAGGCGTGTAGGCGAGCCACGGCGGTGTGTCCGCGGTGTTGGGATTCCCGGTCGTGGCGAACGCGACCCAGTACGAAGCCATCAGACCGGACACCCAGCGGTCGAGCAAGGTGTACTCGTGCCGTGCGCCCGGCGCATAGAGGTTGTCAAAGACATATCTGATCTCGGCGCCGTGGTAGACACCGGTCGTGCTCGCCGGCGGGACCCGGCTGAAGTGATACAGAAAAGCCGGTTGATTCACGTTCCCCATGAGACGGGCCCACTCGCGCATCTCCCAGCCGAAGTTCTGGTCGTTGTAGGACTTGAGGAACGCGTCGCGAGCGGTTGCGGGTGTATCACCGCCGTACAGCTCCAGGAACGCGTTGGCCTTGTCGCCAAACGTGTCGCGCACCCAGGTCTGATAGGCGGCGACGTCCGCGGGCGCGCGTTCGACCGCCAGCGAGCCCTCGTCAGCGTTCCACCCGACCATGACCGGCACTCGGTGCTGGCGCCCCCCCTCGAAGATGGCACGAGCCGTATCCGGCAGCACCCATCCGTCCACGACGGGTCTCGCGCGGGCCCGGCCCTCGGGGGTGCGCGCCGTCGTCATGACGTCGACGGCCGAGGCGGCACGCATGGTGGCCAGCGTGACGTCGGCGGGATCGTCGATGCCCAAGAGCGCGGCGCCGAATCGTTCGCCCTCCGCCTCTATGGTGACCAGCTCGGGGGTCGCTCCATACGAGCCGAGCACACCGCCGCTTTCGCCGATCGCACGATGAAACAGACCCTCGGCCAGCGGCGTGGCGAGCAGCGTCTGGACGCTCCAGGATCCAGCCGACTCGCCAAAAATCGTCACGCGGTCGGCGTCGCCGCCGAACGCCCCGATGTTGCGCCGCACCCACTCCAGCGCCGCGATCTGATCGAGCACGCCGTAGTTGCCAGACGCGGACTGCGGTGACTCCGCCGTCAGCAATGGATGAGCGAGGTAGCCGAATGGACCGAGACGATAGTTGATGGTGACCAGGACCACGCCGCGGCGGGCCATCGCGCTGCCGTCGTAGCTCGACCCCGAACCGGCCCCGCCGGTCAGGGCGCCTCCGTGGATCCAGACCATGACCGGCAGCTGCTCGCCCGGCGCCGCCGCGGTCCACACGTTGAGATAGAGACAGTCTTCGCTGAGCGGCGGGATACCACCGCCAAGACTCGGTCGACCGCTTTGCGTGCACCGCGGACCGAATTGGTCCGCCGCCCGCTCGCCGCTCCATGACGCCACCGGAGCTGGGGGCTGCCAGCGTCGTTCGCCAACGGGGGGCGAGGCGAACGGCATGCCCTTGAACGCCCAGAGGCCGGCCTCGTCGTCCAGCTGCACCCCGCGGACCGTGCCGGTGTCGAGCGTGACGACACCGTCTTCGCTCGCCGCCCGCGGCGTGGCGACACCAACGCCGACGACGAGAGACAGTCCGACGACCAACCAGCCGTATCGACGATGAGGCATCCAGCATTATAGGGCCCCGTCCCATGAAATCCGACCCCACTCCACGCAGCGGGTGAGCCGCGGATCTTCGTGAACGCGGGGCCGTATACTATGATGTCGACGTGTACGCCGGTCGGGCATTTGCCGCAGCGGGGCTGTCAGGTGCGCTGCTCGCGCTCAGTTTTCCGACGTTCGGGCACCCCGCATCCGCGTGGGTCGCGTGCACGCCTCTTCTGATCGTCCTGCGCGACATCGTCTCCCTCCGACAAGCCTTCTGGCTTGGTTTGACCACGGGCGCGGTGTACTTCGGTGGCACTCTGCCGTGGCTGACCGCCGTCATGGTGTCGTTCGCGGGGTTTCCACGGCTGCTGGGCGTGCTGATCAACGGCCTGCTGGTGGCGTATCTCGCGCTCTTTCCCGCCGCCTTCGCCGTGATGGTGGTGGTGCTCTGCCGGCGGTTCGGGTCGCTTGGGTTGCTGGGGGCCGCGCCGCTCTGGCTCACGACCGAGCTGGGGCGGTTGTGGATCCTGGGTGGGTTCCCGTGGGAGCTGGTCGGCTACAGCCAGACCGACGTCTTGCCGGTGGCGCAACTGGCCAGCCTGTTCGGGGTGCACGGCATCACGCTGCTCGTCGTGTTCATCAACAGTGTGCTCGCCCTGGCGCTGGTCGGGCCACCGCGGTACCGTGTGCGTGTCCTGGCCTCGGCGGCCGGTTTGCTTGTTGTGGTCGTCGCTTTCGGGATGGCCCGGCTGGCCGACAACCGACTCGTACGGGAGGGAGACCCGCTGCGTGTGGGATTGGTGCAGGGCAACATTCCCCAGGACCAGAAGTGGGACGGCGACCGGGAGACACAGATCCTGACCCGGTATCTGGAGCTCAGCCGTCAGAGCACGGACGCCGGCGCGGAACTGGTCGTGTGGCCCGAGTCCGCAACGCCGTTCAGCTTCGAGAGCCATCCCGCGAGTGAGGAGATTCGCCGGCTCGCGCGTGACACCGGTGTCGACCTGGTGTTCGGGAGCACCCAACTGCGGCTGGAGCCGGAGTTTCAGCTCTTCAATGCCGCGTTCGCGCTCAATCAGGAGGGCGAAACATCGGCCGTGTATCACAAGATGCACCTGGTGCCGTTCGGCGAGTACGTCCCGTTCCGGTCGCTCCTCTCATTCGTCGGGCCTCTCGTGGAGGCGGTGGGGCCGTTTTCACCCGGGCTTCACGCCAACACGATCCCGGTCGGGTCTCATCTGGTCAGCGCGGCAATCTGCTACGAAGTCATCTATCCGGCGCTCATCCGGGACTTCGTGCGCAACGGCAGCGAGCTCCTGGTCGCGATTACGAACGACGCGTGGTACGAGCGCTCCGCTGCTCCGCATCAACATTTTCAGCAGGCGGCGATGCGCGCCATCGAGCAGGGGCGCTACTTGGTGCGCGCGGCCAATACCGGGATCAGTGGTGTCGTGGACCCCTACGGCCGCGTGGTGAGACGGAGCGAGCTGTTCGAGACGACCGTGGTCACCGAGGACGTTCGATTGCTGACGGAGCTGACGCTCTATGGACAGGTCGGTGACCTGCCCGCGTATCTGTGTCTCGTGCTGACGGCGGTCGCGATGGTCGTTGCCCGCCGTCCGAGACGTCCGCGAGGGTCCCCCTGATGCCCGCGCCCCCATCGCAGCAGGGGGGGGCGGCATGGTAGTCGCCAATCTGATTCTGGTTGCGCTGTTCGGGTACCTGCTGGCGTCGTTCTCGAGTGCCGTCCTCGTGAGCCGGCTGGCCTACGGGACCGACATCCGCACGACTGGTAGCGGAAACGCCGGGGCGACGAACATCCTGCGCGCGTATGGGTGGAAGCCAGCGGTGCCGGTGTTGGTCGTGGACGTGGCCAAGGGCTTTCTTCCGACCCTGCTCGCGCCACGCCTCCAGTTTGCCGACATGCCAGGGCTCGAAGGGGTCCTCCCTCTGATCGCTGGCGCCGCGGCGGTGCTTGGACACTGCTATCCCATCTTCGCCGGGTTTCGCGGTGGCAAAGGGGTGGCTACCGCGGCCGGGATGTTCCTAGCGTTGTATCCGACCGTGGTGCCCGTCTGTATCGCGGTCTTCCTGGCCACCGTCGCGGCCACCAGATACGTGTCCCTCGCGTCCGTCGGCGCGTCCGTCTCGATGCCGATTGTGCTCGCAGCGCTCCGCTACGGCCTTGGATACGATGTTTCGGGCGTGACCCTGTCCGTGACCACTTTGCTTGCGGGCTTCATCGTGTTCACCCACCGAGCCAACCTGTCGAGGGTGTGGCACGGGACGGAACACAGGTTCGGGTCATGAACACGCCGACCCACGTCATGCTCAACGCGTTGGCGCTGGGCCGCGGGCGCTGGCACTCGCACTGGTTGGCGATCTCCGGCGGGGCAGTCGCGCCGGACCTCTCGATGGTGTTTCTGTACGGCTACGAGCGGCTCGTGCGAGGCACGCCCGAGCGGGTCATCTGGAGCACCCGCTACTTCGACCCGGATTGGCAGCTGGTCGTCGACCTTTTCAATTCGTTCCCACTCATCGGCTTGGGTGCCCTGATCGCCTGGCGGCTGCGATCGACGGCGTGGCTCGCGTTCTTCGCCAGCATGGCGTTGCACTGCGTCACGGACCTGCTGGTGCACCGCGAGGACGCACACGCCCACTTCTTTCCCTTGTCCTCGTGGCGGTTCATCAGCCCCGTGTCGTACTGGGACCCGCGACACTATGGATGGCTCGTCGGTCCGCTGGAGCTTCTGCTGATCGTCGGAGGCGCGACAGCGCTGTTTCGCAGCGAGACGCCGGCGTGGCGGAGGCTCGCACGTGGCGTGCTGGTCACGAGTGTCGTGTTCATCTTGTTTGCGATGACGATGTGGGCGTTCTAGCAGCCCGGCTGGGATCACAAGAGAGGTGAACGCGCCAACCAGAGTTGCCCGACCATGACCCGCGCGTAGCCACCGCCCACGGCGACCGAGATTCTACTCGTTCTCGCGAGCACCGGTCGCGCGGCACGAAACCGGTATCGTGTCCGTATATCCCTGTAGAACGACGCCTGGACTCTTCACGAACCGCAATTGGGGGGCGACCCGTGGGACTGATCAATTGGATCTTCGACATCTATCAACATACCAAGATCGACGAGGCGCGGAAGGAAGCGATGGAGGCGCGGCTGGAGGCCGCCCGCATCAATCGGGGCGGCTCCTGATGCGCAACGGCTCGAACGTGTGATGGGCGAACTGGCGCTGGCCACCAAGACCCTGCAACGTCTGATGATCGACAAAGGGGTCTGTACACACGACGAGCTTCGGACCACACTGTTGAAAGTCGACGGTGAGGACGGCGCTCACGATGGCCGGGCGCCGATCTGACACTAGTTAGGGGGCGCGATCCGGTTCAGCTCGGCGTCTAGGTCGACGATGGCGATGAGGTAGTCGCCCTGGAGTGACTCCATACCGGCGTCGTCGACGGCGGCGTCGAGCGGGCCTGCGTTCAAGATGAAGTCGCCATCAGGAAGGACGACGTACGGGTAGTCGTCGCTGAAGTCGTATCTGTCCTCGAAGAGCGGCAGCGGGGTCTCGAAGCCACCCTCCCCGTCGGTGTCCACGCTGGCCGCCATCAGCCGGCTTCGGTTGAAGTTGCCACGCTCGAGGAAATACAGCTCGGTCCCGTCGTAACTCCAACGCGGTGCCCCGTCCGGGTATGGACGCACCCAGATCTCGGTCCGTTCATTTAGGGTCGATTCGTAGGCCATGAACCGTCCGTTGGGCGAGATCTGGGCCACGCGCTCGTCGTTCCGGGTCTGCACGACCACACCGACCTCGCCGTCCGACCCGAGGCGGCGCAGGTCCCACCGCGTCTGCCCGGACTGGGTGTCCTGGCCAAAGATGAGCTCGTCGCGCTGGGGTACCCAGTCCGATGCGTAGTATCGGTCAGCGCCTTCCAGCAGCACCTCTGGACCCGTCATGCTGCCGTCCGTCGCCAGCCAGACCAGGTCGGACCGGTTCCCGTTGTCCAGATGATCGGTCGAGAACGTCACCCGTGACCCCCCATGCGTCCACTGCGGATAGGTGTTCCTGCCTTCCTGCCGTAGCGGCGTTGGTGGGTGCCCGTCGACTGGATAGACCCAGATTTGACCCTGCTCGCTCGGTCCGGCAATCAGCACCACCTGTTGGGCATCGGGTGAGAGCTGGAGATGGCGCGGGCTTTGGAGCGGGTCGGTGTGCACGGGTGTCGGGTTGCTTCCGTCGTGATCAACGCGGACCAGCGTCTCGCTGCCGGCGAGTCCAACCGATGTCGACACGTAGACCAGGGTGCCGTCGGCGGTCACCGCGAAGTTCGCCGCGCCGCCCCGGACGAACGTGAGCAGGTTCTCTGCCAGGCGAACCGGCGCGCTCGAGCCGGCCGCGATGCGTTCTTCCAGCGTGGGGCCCTCGACCAACTCCAGCACGAGGGCACGAACGCCGTCCGAGTCTTCCAGACCGTGGATGCCGGCGATATTCGGATGGTTCAGCGATGCCAGTACTTCTGCTTCGCGCTGGAACCGTGCCAGTTGGTCGGGGTCGTTCGTGAAGGCGTCCGTCAACACCTTCAGTGCCACCTTACGATTCAACTTGGTGTTTCGGGCGCGATAGACCTCACCCATGCCGCCGGCGCCAAGCGAGCCGGTGACGCTGTACGGGCCGAGTCGAACGCCAGCTTCAAGCGTCATGAGTTCAAGGTGCCTGAACAGATTCCCGCGACTATACGGCGGTCGCACTCGGTGTCGCCGCGTGGTGGCCACTGTTTCCCCCGCCGGACCGTGCCGCGTCCGGTAGAATGGGCGGCATTCACTAGGGGCACGACATGACCATGCTGACGAGACGGGAATGGCACAAGCTGATGGCGGCGAGCCTGCTGGCCGGAGCGGCGGGGAGGTCCGGACAGGCGCAGGCGGGTCGCGCCGAGTCCCGGATCGCCGGGGTGCTCATCGGGGCCCAGAGCTACAGTTTCCGCGACCGTGACCTGCAGGGGCTCATCGACGGGATGGTCGATGTCGGCATCACGAGTTGCGAGCTTTGGGAAGGCCACGTCGAGCCACGCGAGTTGCGGGGACGCGACGCGAGGGATGAGCTTCGGCGCTGGCGGACTACGGTCGGACTCGACCATTTTGCGTCGATCAGCGAGCGCTTCACTCGGGCCGGTCTGACCCTGAACTCGTACAACCTCAGCTTCAAAGATCACTTTTCTGACGAAGAGATTGACCGGGGTTTCGAGATGGCCAAGGCCCTGGGCGTGCCGGCCATCACCGCGTCGGCCAACGTCAACGTCATCCCCCGCGTGGCCCCGCGGGCAACCCATCACGGCATCCCGGTGGCCATCCACAACCACTCGCGTGTCGACCCGAACGAATATTCGAACCCCGACCAGTTCGCCGCGGCGATGGCGCAGGGCGACGGCCGTTCCATCGCCGTGAACCTGGACATCGGACACTACACCGCGGCCAACCACGATCCGGTTGCGTACCTGCGCGAGCACCACGAGCAGATCGTCACCGTGCACTTGAAGGATCGGAAGCGAGACGAGGGCCCGAACACCCCGTGGGGTGAGGGTGACACGGCGATTGGGCCGGTGCTCACGATGCTGCGGGACGAGCGATGGGATATTCCCGCCAACATCGAGTACGAGTATCAAGGTGGCGACACCGTGGAGGAGATGCGCCGCTGTTTCGAATTCTGCAAACGAGCGCTCGCCTGACCCGCGCTCGTTTGCCCGCCGAAGCCTTGGCGAAGGCGGGCCGCTCCTAGCTTTCTTAGCGCCACGACCCCGGCACGAGCCGTCCATTACCTCTACACGCGGCGCCAGACGCACAGATGCCTCTCTCCACCCGCGTCAAGCTGTCGGCCATGATGTTCCTGCAGTTCTTCGTGTGGGGTGCCTGGTCCGTCCCGCTGGGGACCTACCTCGGAGAGACCCTCGGTTTTCCGGGACAGCAGATCGGTCTGGTCTTCGGTACCACTGCCGTCGCGGCGATGATCTCGCCGTTCTTCGTCGGCATGGTGGCCGACCGGTTCTTCGCCACCGAGAAGCTGCTGGCGGCCCTGCACCTGGTCGGCGGCCTGATCCTGTTCGTCGTGGCGACCCAAACGACGTTCACCGCGGTCTACGCGGTGCTGCTGTTGTACGCGCTCTGCTACATGCCGACGCTGGCGCTGACTAACTCGTTGTCGTTCCACCAGATGAAGGACCCGGCCCGTGAGTTTCCGTGGATCCGCGTGCTAGGCACCATCGGCTGGATCGTCGCGGGCAACGTGGTGGGGTTTCTCCGGCTTGAGGACACGGCGCGCCCGTTGCAGATTGCCGCCGCGGCGTCGGTGCTGTTGGGGCTCTTCTGTCTGCTGCTTCCGCACACGCCTCCCGCGAAGGTGGCGGCGCGGGTCACCGCCCGCGACGTGCTGGGTCTTGACGCGCTGCTGCTACTGCGTGAACGGTCGTTCGCGGTGTTCGTGGCTGGCTCGCTCCTGGTCTGTATCCCGCTGCAGTTCTACTACACCTTCGCCAACCCGTTTCTGAACGAGATCGGGGTGGTGAACGCCGCCGGCAAGATGACGCTCGGTCAGTTCTCGGAGCTGGGCTTCATGCTGGCCATGCCGTTGCTCTTTCGACGGCTCGGGGTGAAAGGGATGTTGCTGGTCGGGATAGCCGCCTGGGTCAGCCGGTATTTGCTGTTCGCCTGGGGTGACAACGGTGCCATGGTCTGGATGCTCTATGGCGGCATTCTGTTGCACGGCATCTGCTACGACTTCTTCTTTGTGACCGGCCAGATCTACGTCGATGAGAAAGCGCCCCCCGACCTCCGCGCCGCCGCGCAGGGGCTCATCGCCTTCGTGACCCTCGGCGTGGGGATGTTCATCGGGTCGTTGCTGTCCGGGTTCGTCGTCGACCTGTATGTGGCGGGCGACGGACACGCCTGGCGTCAGATCTGGATCGTGCCGGCCGTCTGGGCCGCTGCCGTGTTGGTGCTGTTCGCCGTCTTCTTCCGTGACCGCCGCACGTCAGCAGCGGCCTGAACCGATTCGCCACCGCGTCCACCATGATTCAGCGGGCCTGAAGGCCCTTGCTACGAGATTGGTCCGGTGCGGGCATCGATGCTTTGGTCGTAGCAAGGCCCTTCAGGGCCGCCAAGGAAATCGTGCCGCACGGCTGCGCTCTGGACAGGTGTGCGGCGTTGGGCTACAGTTATCATATCGAATTAGATAGGAGAAGCATGGCCACCGAGAAACTCGACCTTCTCATCCTCAAGACGCTCGCTCTGGAACCGCGTCACGGGTACGGCATTGGTCAGCGGATCGAGCAGGTGTCGCGCGGGGTCTTTCGCGTCACGCTGGGGGCCCTCTACCCGGCTCTTGCACGGCTCGAACGCGCCGGCGCCATCAGCTCGAAGTGGGCGCTGTCTGAGAACAACCGGCGCGCGCGGTACTACGCGCTCACCGCGGCGGGGCGGCGCCGACTGACGACGGAACGGCAGGCGTGGGAGCGGTCGGTCGAGGCGATGACTCGTGTGCTGCAGGCGGACCCGGAGTGAGGGCCTGAGTGTGAGTGGTTTCTGGCGTTGTTGTCGTGAGCTGTTTCAGAGGCGGCGGGTCGACCGTGAGTCGGTCGTCGAGCTGGAACAGCATGTGGCGCTGGCCGCCGCCGACAAGGTGCGGGCTGGGGTCGAGGAGCGCGAGGCTCGTCTCGACCTCTTCTGTGCGGCGATGATGGGGATGCTCGATGTCGTGCGACCGGTGGTCGATGCCTACCCCGGCGCCATCGACTGGCTGGGTCCCCACCGCATCCAGCTACTGCCGCATGCCGTGGCGGGAGAAGCAGACGACGTCGCTGATTTCCTCAGGTCGAGAGGCGCGGCGTCCATTTAAGATGGGGCCTTCAGGGAGAGACGATGCGTGCCACTGACATCCTCGGAGCGCTCAACGTCGCCGTCACGGCGTCGATCATCGTGTCGTTGGTCCTGCGCTGGTCTGGATTTCGGCCAGGGGCCGTGATCGCCTACGCCAGTTTTGTGGGTGGCCTGGTCGCGGTGACGTCTGGAGCCATCGTCTTCGTTGCCCGTAGCAAGGCCCAGAAGCGGTAGGACCCCTGTTCCTTCACGGGTCCTTAGCGCGACGGTGCGACGCACGCGAAGTTGCGCGCGTCGTCGATGCTGCCAGAGCCTGCGTATCGTGCGACTTGAGGATAGGGGCACAGCGGGCGAGTGCGGGTGACGGCGCCGTCCTCGACCCGCGATGCCGGAATCGCGTCCGGAGGCGCGCCGCCTTCTACCCAGTTGACGAGCGGCGTCATTACGTCGAACGTGTCCGTCCCTAGTCCGCCGCCGCAGTGGAACATGCCCGGTACGGTGAAGAACCGGTAAAAGTCGGCGGTGGCGTCCTCGCCCATGGTCGCGCGGACGTCCTCGTAGTAGTTCACCCCCATCATCGGATTCAAGGCGGTGTCGGCCCACCCGAAATGGGTGATCATCTTGCCCCCTCTGACCTGGAAAGCGGACAAGTCCGGGTCCATTGCGTTGAGCATGGTCCGACTCGTCACTCGGGCCGGGTCTGTGGCGAAGTCGAACGTTCGCCAGTCGAACTCCGGCTCGTCCGGCGTGAACGCCAGATACTTGAAGAAGGTCTCGGAGAACCGAGATCCGATCGTTGGTCCTCGGTCCGAGACGATCCAGTTGGTCCATCCCCCCCCCTCAGCCCCCAGTGGTTGGCCGGGGAAGAGTTGTTGTCCGTCGGCGACCGGGCCGCCGTAGATGGCTTGCAGCGTGTCGATCTCACCGTTCGTGAAGCAGTCGTCGCCGGACGAGCCATCGCAGACCGGGAGATGACGAGCCGGGTCGAAGTCGCATCGTCGCGGGTCGTCAATGAGCCCGTCTTCGAGACCGTCGGTCCTGTCGCATCGCGCATAGACCGCGTCGCCTACTTGGGCCACCTTGGCCTCGCTGAGCGGCGCCTCGGCGAGCGCTTGGTTGTTCCAGATGTAGGCCATCTGCGTATCGGTGAAGTTCTGTACCGGGGCGCCAGCCACAATGCCGTCGAAGTCTCCCGGAAACCGTTGCGCGGACATCAGGCCCTGGCGTCCTCCGGTCGAACAGCCGTCCCAGTAGGCGTATCGGTGCGGGGTGTCGTAGTAGGCCGCGATGACCGCTTTCGCCGTGACCGCCGTCAGGTGGACGGCCCGGAACGCGTAGTCGATCTCTTTCGCCAGATTGTCGTGGGCGAACGTGCCCAGTGGCTCGACTCGGGCGTCATGCCCGGTGTCGGTCGTTGCGGCGGCAAATCCGTTCGCGACAGCCCGCATCGCGGTGCGCAGCGTCCCCTCGGCGCCAGGCGCGTTGCCCGCGTAGCCGCCGTTGCCCTGCATATAGAAACGCCCGTTCCAGCCGGTGGGCAGATGGACCCCGAAACCAATCTCCGGTCGAATCACGCCGAACACGCGACAGTGCTCCGGCACGTCGGAGGTGGCCGCGATCAGCGTGGCCGACACGACGGCGTAGTCGTGCCCGGTCAGGTCGAGGAGGGACCGGCACGATGCGGCCGGGCGCCTCACCGTCAGTTGGGTGACCCGGTAGTCGATGGCCGAGGTCGACGCGTCGAGAAAGCTCGACCCGTTCTGGGCCGCCGCCGGACCACCGAGACCATCGAGAACGAAGCTCAGCAGGGCCACCGCGCAGACGGTTCCTGGACGTGACACAGAGTGCATGCGGGCGATTATACGGCTGCCTGTCCTCGGCCCGCGTCGTCGTCCAGCCCGCCGTTGGCGCTACACTGTGGTCGCTGACCGGGTGTGACGACTCTCGCCGGACCGCGCTGTCGACCCCAGGAGACTGCATGACCACCCGATACCACGTCTTCGCAGGAACGGTTGTCGCGGCCGGCCTCACCGTCGTCGTAGCGGCGGGAGGGCAGAACCAGACGACGCCGTTCGCGGGAGTCGAGCTCACAGCCGTGCCGGCGGGCGGCCAGGTTCACATGGTGCAGCGCCCGGGTGGCGGTGGCAACGTGGGCGTCTTCGCCGGCCCGGAGGGGGTGCTTCTCGTCGATTCGCTGTTTGCGCCACTGGCCGAGCGGTTGGTCGCCGCCGTTCGCACCGTGTCTGACGCTGACATACGCTTTCTGATCAATACCCACGTGCACCCTGACCACATCGGTGGGAATGAGCATCTCGCCGACCAGGGCGTGCTGATCTTCGCCCACGACAATGTTCGGGTGCGTGCGCTCGAGCGCCTTCGGTTCCCGCGCCGCGGCGGAAGTTTCGCGCGACAGCCGCCTGACAACGCCCGACCGGTGATTACATACAACGATGCCGTGAGCTTCCACCTCAACGGAGAGGAGGTGCGCGCGTTTCTCGCGCCGCCATCTCACACGGACGGCGACACGTTCGTGCATTTCCCGGACTCGGATGTCCTGCATCTGGGGGATGTCTTTCGCACGACGAGCTATCCGGTGATCGACATCTTCAACGGCGGCAGCCTGGCCGGCACGGTCGAGGCGCTGGACATGGCGATTGCGATGGCTGGGCCAGACACCCGAGTGATTCCCGGACACGGTCTCGAGGTCGTCGGACGGGCCGCGATGATCGAGTTTCGCGACATGATCGTCGACGTGCGAGACCAAGTCCGGACGTTGATCACAGAAGGCCGAGGCCTCGACGAGGTCATGGCGGCCAGACCAACGGCGGCCTACGACGCCCGGTGGGGACAGGAAGCCTCGTGGAACGCGAACGATTTTGTCCCGATCGTGTATCACGAGCTTGGCGGCGGGAGTCTGTACGCGCGGTGACCGGACTCCGCCGCCCACGCACACC
>Ga0310121_10001060_pt1 | contig 29030 bp, 24 predicted proteins | sample CB27_Tmax_986_MG_FD_203504 | JGI IMG/M metagenome (GOLD analysis project Ga0310121, IMG submission 203504) | Marine microbial communities from Western Arctic Ocean, Canada - CB27_Tmax_986 | ecosystem: Environmental > Aquatic > Marine > Oceanic | place: Canada: Western Arctic Ocean | collected... | reverse complement strand
CCCTGCGGCGGTGGGGTCTGTACGTTTACACCGGTTATGGAATGTGAAACGAATCTCGATTGCACCGGCCCATGCTGCGCCGATCATCTGGAAGAGCAGTTGATTCCAGTGAGCGCCTGGGGAAAAACCTATGTGGCGGCGCGTTCCAAGCCGCGCCGATTTGAAGGGGATGTGTGGCGCATACTCGCATCGGAGAATGGCACGACCGTCAGCCTATCACCCTCTCTGACGGTTGTCCCGATGCTGAATGCGGGTGATATTTTTGATATCGACACGGACAAGTCTTTTGTGGTCAACGCTGACAAACCCGTACTGGTGGGCCAGTTCCTCCAGGGACAAAACGCGCCCAATCCCTTTTATGGTGGGGTTTGCAATACGGAAGGGACGGCCATGATCTGCACTCCCAGTGGCTATTGGTGTGATGGGCCGCCATGGTGTCTTCCAGGAGAGGACTGTGTCGAATCTGTTGTTACTGCATGCGATATTTCCGGTACCCCATGTCTTACAGACAATCATTGTTTCGATGTGTACGAACAGAATGACGCTGGAATTGGCGATCCGGCCTTCATCATGTCGGTCCCGGCGGAACAACTACGGGATGATTATATCTTCCTGGTCCCCAATAAATATCTGGAAGATTATCTGATCCTATACGCGAAGACCGGGACCAGCGTAACTCTTGATGGGCAACTCCTCGACAACGAGGAGTGGATGCCGATCGCGGACGGTTGGCAGTATCTTCATGTTCTTGTAGCTGACGGCGTTCATCAACTGACCGGCACCAATATCTTCGGAGCTGTCGTACATGGCTACGACCAGTACGTCTCCTACGGCTACCCCGCCGGAATGAATATCTCTACCCTTGTGGTTCCAAACCCGTGATTTCAGGGTTCAAATAAAAGGTCGGGGTTTCGAAAAGCCTTGAATTCGAGCGCATTCCCACTCGGGTCGAGCAGGAAACAGGTTGCTTGTTCGCCGCTTTGGGATGCAAAACGAATTCGGGGTTCAATGAGAAACTCGATCTTGAACTCCGACAATCGGTCGATCAACTGGTGCCAGTCGGACCAGGATAAAACAACTCCGAAATGGCGGACTGGCACGGCATCGCCATCCACCGCGTTGGTAGAAATTGTCGAACACATCGCAGGCGAGAGATGGGCGGATAGTTGATGGCCGAAGAAGTTAAAATCAATCCAAGTGTCGCTGGCTCTTCCTTCTGTACAGCCGAGAATGCTACAATAGAATCGTCGTGTAGATTCGAGTTCTCGAACCGGAAAGGCCAAATGAAACGGAGGTCCATTCATAATGCAGATTACGGAAGCTGAAGGGATCTTGCATGTATCCGAAATCGTATGGACCTGTAAATTCATCGGGCTTGCGCCGGACCAGGGAGTTTGCTTGTCGATCGAGGAGTCGGATGAATAGGTTTGGCTGGTCAAGGTCCCGATGTCTGGGGTTGGTAGTCGTGTTGTTCGGTCTGTCCCTGGCGTGTGCGGGTGGGGCAGATGAACCCGTGGCAGCCGATACGGCCCTGGCCGATGGGGGCACTCCAGATAGTTCTATAGATGTGGTTACAAACGATGCGGCTGGTGATTTGGGACCGGATGAGACCTCGTTCGATGGCGTGGACAGCTCGGAAACGTCGTCGGGAGGGAGTTTGGGGGATCTATGTGACAACGAAGACGACTGTGAGTCTGGCCTCTGCCTGCCTTTTGGTGATGGGTATAGCTGTTCCCAGATCTGTACAAGCGAGTGCGCAGATGGTTGGCGGTGCCAGGAGATGGACGAACAGATCTCCGTCTGTGTAGAGGCGTTTCGCCTACTTTGCCGCCCCTGCCAGGGGTCGGATGAATGTCGGACAGCTCCTTTTGGGGTCGCCACCGACGCTTGTATTTCCTATGGCGCTGCAGAGGGGTCGTACTGCGGTAGCCAATGTGCTTCGGATGCGGACTGTCCAGCGGACTATATTTGTGACGCGTCGACGACCGTTGAGGCGGAAGAACTGGGTGGAATGTGTCTGCCCACGAGTGGCGAGTGCAGCTGTACGGCGGCTTTTGTGGAGGAGGCGGCGACGACCCTTTGCATGAACGGTGTCTGTGAGGGAACACGGAGCTGTGGGGAGGAAGGCCTCAGTAGCTGTGACGCGCAACCGATTACAGAGGAGATCTGTGATGGGGTGGATAATGACTGCGATGGTGAGATCGACGAGGAAATTTCTGCGACGGCTTGCGAAAATACGAGCGTCCACGGCAGCTGTCTGGGGCTGACGGATTGTGTGGACGGACAGACGATTTGTGTTGGGAAGATCCCGGTCGCTGAATACTGTGATGGGACAGACAACGATTGTAATGGGCAGACCGATGAGACCTTCGTGGATAGTGAAGGCGATGGGATCGCCGATTGCGTCGATCCGGATGACGATAACGATAATGTCTTCGATATCGTCGACAACTGTTGGTTTAAGTCCAATCCGGGACAACAGGATGGTGACGGCGATGGGATCGGGGACCTCTGTGATGGTGATTGGGACAATGACACCATGACCAACGATGCGGACAACTGTCCCAACGATTGGAATCCCCAACAAACCGATACGGATGGCGATGGCCTGGGCAATAAATGTGATCCGGATATGGACAATGATGGCATTGGGAATACCTGGGACAACTGTCCTCTCCACGTGAACCCATCACCACAACAAAATACGGACGGCGATAATCTCGGTAATGTCTGCGACCCGGACGATGACGGAGACGGTATTCATGACAGTACCGACAACTGCCCGCTGGCCTTCAATATGGAGCAGGTCGATACGGACGGGGACCTGGAAGGCGATGTATGCGACGGCGATGACGACGATGACACCTTCCCCGATCTAGACGATAATTGCCCGCTGGTATGGCAAGAGAACCAGTGGGATAAAGACTGCGACGGTGTTGGAGACTTATGCGATTGGGACAAAGACGGCGATAATGTTTCCAACGAAACCGACAACTGTCCGATGAAGCTGAATTTTGATCAGCTGGACACCGATGGGGATGGTGACGGCGATGCCTGTGAATGGGATGACGATAACGATGGCGATATCGACTATTACGACAACTGTCCTCTGACCTGGAACGAGAACCAGGAGGATGAGGACCTCGATGAAATCGGGGATGCCTGCGATAATTGTCCTCTGGTCGTGAACCCGAGCCAGTTTGACGCCGACGAGGACGGTATTGGTGACGCCTGTGATGTAGAACCCTGACGACGGCTATCAGGGGAAACGCTTTTCTACCAGACAGAGGTCGTTGTGGTTTTGGAAGCCGGGATGGCTGCTGACGGGCGCGCTAAGATTATGGACCTGGAGCCAGAGTTTATGGCGGCTGATGAATTCCGCGCTGCCCAGTTCCACGGGACATACCGCCCAGGTCTCAAAGGTCTCCGGGTCTTCATAGTTGATCTGTAGTTCGACCGTTCCGTGAGATGCATCCCAATGACCCGCTTTTCCGAGCACCTGGCCCGCTACGACCTTGTCGCCGATGCCGACGGTGGGGGCAGACACATGGTCGTATATGAGAACATACGGTGAGTCTTCGGATGTCTTCATATGGATTTCCATATCGTTGGAGGAGGGTATATTGGTTTTTGTGAACACCACATCTGCGTCCACCGCGGCTCGTACGGAGCTCTGGGGTTTCACGCGGTATTCAAAGCCGATATTTGCAATACTGCCAAACAACTCGGCTCCAAACGGATATGCACAGGGCACATCACAGGCCAGATCGCCGAGGGCATAGGTAGTTTGTCCGTTTGGCTTGTGGCTTTCCTCGATCGATCCTTCAAGGGAGATGATCGGGTGTGTGAGGAGCGGGGGACTGGGCGCAGGATCGGTGGTGTTGGTATCTGTCGCATGGACATCCGGTGAGAATGTATCCACATCCGGGCCGGTCTCCGCGCTGCAACTATATGCGCTGCAAGCCAGTGCAATAAGCACGAGAAGCTCCCATGTACGAGATTTTATCACAGGCTAATCCTCCGCAGAGGGGAAGAGTAACAGAAATCGGTGACCAAGTTCTACACGAACCTCTCCGTGTAAGTTGAGTGTTTGTGCAGGGGGCGATACACCTAGGGGGCGTTGGAATAAAAATTGGAGGTTCATGTGGTTTTTCGTCGGTTCGCTATCTGGGGAGGAGTGCTGTTCCTGCTCTGCTCTTGTGCAGACAAAAAGGAGGTCTCGGAACCGAGATCAGGACCTGATCCGACGGCGTCCAAGGACGCGGGATCAAGCCATACGGAGGTGTTTCAGCGCGAGCGCATGAAACCCAGCCAGGTGGATGAGGCTATCACGAAAAAAGAGGTGGAGAATCCAACCGACGGAGTCGTCTATCGGGGACCGGGCCGAAATGCCATTGGACAGGCATCACAAGCCTATCAGGCCCAGGACTTTGAACGAGCACGAGAGATTCTGGCGCGTCTTCTCGAAGTGGAACCCGGACAACCTGTGGCTCGTGCCATGGCTGGAGAGATCGCCGAGACGACAGGTGCCTTCGAGGATGCCAGGGAACACTTCCGAAGGTCTCTTGAGGGCTTGGCAGATTTTCCGCAGAATCGTGATCGCATGAATCTGCAATATCAGATCGGTGCTTTGTTGTACCATGCCGGATTGTCCTTTGATGCGATTGGTCCCCTTCAAGAATCATTGAAACACCCGGCCGCGGTTGGACACGAAGGGCGGCTCAACCTGATGCTGGCTCTTGCGCTTGAGCAAACGGGGTATCTGGAGAAAGCACAAGCGACTATGAAATTGGCTACTGTCGCGGACCGTGACGAGAAGGTTCGCTCGCGGAGCCTTGCCCGTATGAACGATCTGTCGAAGAAATCACGACGGGTATTGGAGAAGGCATGGGATCTGTACCGAAACGGAGAATACGATCAGGCCCGAGAAGGGATAGATGGAATCAAATCGACGGGACCACATCGTCGTTTGTTGGCGGCTCTGCTCGACCTTGAGTCCGGAGACTATGCCGCCGCACAAAAAGCCCTGTCGGGCCTTTTGTTTGAGGTATCCGAATGGCGGTCCGTCTACAGATCACTTCGCAATAGCCAGGTGTCGCTCCCGAGCCAACACTTGCAGTATATGGACGTAGTTAGAAGTATTCAGAACGGTCGTAAACATACGAAAACGGGACGCTATGACCTGTTCTATGGTGAACTCCTCGCGGCCCTCAATATGTATCCGTGGGTACCGCTGGCGTATAATAAATTATCTGTGGTGGCACATACCCTGAAGAAGATGGGGCTGGCAGAACGATATCGTGAAATCCAACGGTCCATGCGACAGGTAATGATGAGCTTCAAAGGGGATGGTCGTAGTCTTGAGCGGGCGTTCCAGGTGTTACATATAGGTGAAGAGGAAGCCTTTATGAATGCCCTTGGCTACAACCGTACGAATCGTACGGTCGTCTATGGGAAGGATGGGACACCCTTTCATCGGATCGAGGCAGAGAAACCAGGTGCCAATCGGTCACGGACGTTCTACTTCAATGCAGCGCGCATCGAGCCGGCTCGTGGTTCTGGGCGCTAGGATCGATTCCTGTTTCGCGTCGGAAGTGGGGCATATTGTAAAGTTTTCGTAAATTGACCGGGTGGGTCCCCCGAACGGAAAATAATTTGGTATTGTGTGGTGCGGGCGTGTTCTTGATTACTCGTAAATGAGTTGGCACGTTCTCGATTTCCTCCGCCTCAACGGGGGCCTTGCCAGGCCTCCGTTGGCATTTTTGGGTCTAGGGTGTCAGTCCAAATTCGGCGCATATCTCGTAGCGGACAGGACCGTGGCCGAGATAGCTCCGGTACAGTAGGAACTGGTCCACCTGGAAGGAATAGTGCTCGGAGCAATGGGCGTTGAGCATCGATATCAGATTCGTGGGGCGCCGCAGGCGAGCCAAGGTGATATGAGGCTTGAATGGTTGAACCGGCGGTTCAAAGCCTGTTGCAGACAGTGCAGGTTGAAGCGTTGTTTCCAGTTCGCAGAGTTGCTGGTTCCCTTCCAGAACTCCAAGCCAAATCACCCGTGACCGTTGCGGCGATGGAAATGCGCCCAGCCCGCCGAGGCTGATATAGAACGAGGGTAGCTTGAGCCGATGGTGAAGCTGCTCGACGAGGATGGTTGTTGTTTTCGTCTCCACCTTGCCGAGGAAACGCAAGGTGATGTGAAGGTTTTGTGGAGGGACCCAACGAAATCCTACATTGGAATCCAGCGTATCCTGGATTCGGGCGATCTTTGTACGGAGTTTCGCAGGGATTGGGATACCCAGGAAGTATCGTCCGACTTCTGTTGAATCTTCGCTTCCTCGCATGCCTTTGTCCAGACGGGGGACTGCCCGCTTTTGCATCCCCAACAATACCGCTATTATGTGATTTACGCAGCCTATGCGTGGACTACCCTAATCAAGAGGCCGGGATGAACATCGGTTGGAAAGCTAAAGTGGTTTTGTTTCTTTCAGGCGTGGTGGTGTTGGGGGCTTGTGGTTCGGATACGCCGGACCTTTGTGGCAACGGTGCGGTCGACGAGGAGGAAGCATGTGATCATTCAATTGCCCTCCAGACGAGTTGTGTGGATCGCGGTTTTTCGAGTGGAGATCTTTCCTGTAACGCGACCTGTACTGGCTATGATGAGTCTCTTTGTATTGAAGTAGGCTGTGCAAACGGCATTATCGACGAGGGGGAATCCTGTGACGGAGACAATCTGGACGGGGCAACCTGTGAAGAACTTGGTTTTTTTCAAGGGGTCGTTGGCTGCCTAGACGATTGTCTGGGATTCGATACCAGCGACTGCAGTAACTGTGGTAACGCCCAGCTCGATCCGGGCGAGTCCTGTGATGGAGCTCTGGTGGATGAGAACACCTGTGTGGATGCGGGCTTTGTTGGAGGGTTGCTCTCGTGCATGCCGGGTTGTGGTCAGTTTGATACCGGCAAATGCATGAATCCGGGTGAAGGGTGGCTCCGGGTGGACGCCGGTGGGTTTCATAGTTGTGGGATCTGGCACGATGGAAGTCTCTGGTGTTGGGGATTGGGAACGGAAGGACAGATTGGTAACGGGACGGAACCGGTCACCGTAGATGACCCGACTCCGGTATCTATATCCGTGGAGGTGTTACAACTCTCGGTCGGGTGGATGTTCAACTGTGCCGTTACAGAGGAACAAACGGCTCTATGTTGGGGGGAGGGTGACCACGGCCAGTTGGGGAATGGTACCCTCGGGGACTATTCCCTGCCTACGGAAGTCCTTTCGTTTTTCGACGAGGAGGCGGCCGGCGGCGACCCCTTCGATACGGTGCTTCAGATCGGTGCTGGCTACCTCCATACCTGTGCAGTTCTAGTGGGTGGGACCGTCTGGTGTTGGGGGCAGAAACATGGCGGGGGCCCAAGTGTCGGGGACTTGAACAAGATAAAAATCCCCGAACAGGTGGAGAATATAAGCTCTGCGGTCGAAATTGCGGTGGGGGGGCAACATAGCTGTGCCCGCACCTCGGAGGGGACGGTTCTTTGCTGGGGGCAGAACGAAGTCGGGCAGTTGGGTAACGATTCGGGTCTTAAGACTTTGATCCCGCAAACGGTTGAGGGCCTTGTGGATGCGAAAGAGATCGTAGCGGGAAATGCTCACAACTGTGCGCTGGATGAACAGGGTGCGGTGTATTGTTGGGGGGCAAATATGAATGGGCAACTGGCCAATTCCGACCTCGACCATTCCGGTATCCCCGTCCTCGTTACAGGTCTTCCCCTGATGATACAGCTTGCCGCCGGTTCGCAGCACACCTGTGGTCTGGATGTATACGGCCAGGTCTATTGCTGGGGTGAAAACGACAACGGTCAACTAGGTGACGGGTCCACAGAGGAAGTAGCCGGTCCGGTCCAGGTGACCGGTTTATACGGTGTATCCGCTCTATCAGCGGGGGATGAACACAGCTGCGCAACCCGCATCGATGGGGTCGCGAAGTGCTGGGGCGGCAATCAGAAGCTACAGCTAGGTGCCGGTGCGCCGGATGCCTATTCCGTGATTCCTCTGGTTGTCTCGGAACCGGAATAATCCGGCTCCGAGCACGACCAGATGATCATTTGCCCGGTAGAACGGGTGCGTTCGGTGGAACGCGGACTGGACCTTTGTCGGTCGGTCCCGCCGGCGGACGAAGTTGACCCTTTCGCGGAAGCGCACGTTTGGAGCGTACATTCTTACGCGATTTTACAGATCTACTATCCTTGGTCGGAACCGTTCCTCGGGGAGGAGCTGTTGGGGCCGGTGCTACACGTGGGCTTCGCGGCGTTTTATTAACATTATCATCCGCGCTTTTACGTGTGCGTACATTACGCGCGTTTTTTGCCCGTTTTATGTCACGAGTTCGTTCCTGGCGTTGGTTCCGTACCCGCTTGCGGACCTTTTTGTTCTTTTTGTTCCAAGGGACAAAAATCTTGCCGCGTTTGGCATTTGACGGAGTTTTTGGTTGTACGGTGGGCGGTGCAGCGCTGACCACGGTCACCGAAAACAGGAATGCCGTGATTATAAGAATCGTGAATGCCAGGCGGCGTCCGAACGAAATGGTATGCATCAATTTCTCCCCATTATTACGTGATGGAACGTCAGGTCCCCTTCCCGTCCCGATAGAAATTCGATTGAGATATTATGCCCGGAGGGGAAGAATGACAAGTCACCTGTTTTCAGAACCCGAACTCTTAGGCTTTGATGGATAGTTTGGCGTGAATAAAGTCCTGATGCTCAAGCTTCAGGCTCTTACTGATACGACGAATTTCTTCGACCTCATCATGGCTTACTTCGCCGTCGGCTGCCGCAATTTCGAACAACACGCTCAGATAGCTTTGGCGCTGATCACGATTCGTGGCTGCGAAAAAGTCTCGGGTCAGTCGGTAGTAGTCCAGGTCGGTGCTGATCTCGGCGATTGCGACATCCACTACGAAGAGCGCATCGGTCCGGTTCATATCCCAGTGTTCTATCAAATGATCGGCCATGGCCGCGCATTCGGCGGGGTCTATTCGCCCGTCTGCGTGGGCTACTCGAGCCATGAGGCCACCGGCCAGGCAAAGGACACGAAGTCTTTCTTCTGAAATTTTGACCGCGTCCCGACCTTCATCGATCTGCCGCTGAATACCGTAGTAGACTTTATTCGTCATATAGTCTTCGAAGCGATCTTCACGATTTGGGGCATCGTTGACCGCTGCTTTCCGGCGGGAAACGGAGGATTTCAGAACGCCTCCCAGCCTCCCAAATAGTCCAGTTCCTACTCCATCCAACGTCTTGGCTATCTCGTTAAGAACCTCTTGTTCTTCGTATGTAATCACGCCATCAGCTGATGCAACTTCGGTGAGGGCTCGCGTAACCAGCTCCTTATCGGCTGCGGAGCGGACTCCGGTCTGAAGATCCACGATAAGTCGTTCTCGTTCGGCCTGCCCGACCGGGGCCTCCAGATACATTTCCAGGGTGGTCCATTGCTGCCCCGAGAGATCGGGAAGGCGGAATAGAAGATCTTTGAGAGCATTGATCTCGCTACGGTCGAGTTCTCCGTCAACCCAGGCTAGGGCTATCATAACACGCGCCAGAGACATGATCAGGTTGGCATTCGACATATGTTGACCTCCAAAAAAACAGGTAATGGCTACATGGAGATGGAGCCCTTACGGAAATCGGTGGGGGAGATATGGGCGTTGATCAGTACAGGATGTCCTTCTCTCGATAGCCGGAGGGCTTCATCCAGAACGGCTGGGACATCTTCCGGTCGTTCCAGAAGGAGGCCTTTGCCGCCACAACCCTCCGCGACTTTGTGATAGTCGGTGTACAGCAGCTTGGTACCGACATCATCGCCCAGGATCTCGACTTGTTCTCGTGCGATTTGCGACCAACAAGCATCATTACCGACGATGGCGATGATGGGTGTCCGATGACGTACGAAGGTGTCAAACTCCATGGCGCTGAAACCAACCGATCCATCCCCGTAGATGATCCATACATCCGCCTTGGGTCGGCAAAGTTTCGCGGCAAGCGCGAAACCAGCCCCGACCCCGAGGGTGCCAAAGACCCCGGGATCCAGCCATGACAGTGGTGTCCGAGGTTGTACGACATAGGAGGCGGTGGCCACGAAATCCCCACCATCGGCTACCAATACGCTATTGTCGGAGAGCCTTGTGTCCATGGCCTGGCAGAGGCTGAGGGGATTGATACGTTCTACCGGTACTTTGGACTGCTTGTTGATCTCTTCATCGCGGGCGTCGTGGCGGGCACGAAGTTTGGCACGCCATTCCTCGCGGGCTGCCAGATCTGCCGGGCTGGTCCTGGCCTGGGTCAGAGCAATAAGAAATCCCTGCGGGTCACCATGAACACCGAGAGAGGGCGTGCGATTGAGCTTGAGTGCCGCCAGGTCCCGGTTGATGGAGATCAAGGTGGTGGACCGCCGAATATGGTTTCCATAGTCGAGGCGAAAATCGCACGGGACGCCGCAGAGGATAACCAGGTCCGCTTCCTTGAGCGCCAGGCGTCGCTTATGACGCATTTGCAGAGGGTGGTTCGCCCCCAATAATCCCCGGGCCATACCCGAGAGGAAGACCGGGATTTGGAGGCTTTCTATTGCTTTGACCAGATCGTTGAGACGGGCCGGATCAAGCAATGTCTGGCTGCCGATAACCAGTACTGGGCGGTCTGCTCCGGCGATATGCCGGGCTGCCGATCGGATCTCCGAAGACGTGGCTGTCTTTACGGTTGGCTCAGCGGGAGTCGGATTGCTCTGACCACGCACCGGTACAAATATTTTGTTGAGATGGCGCTTCAGATACCAGTTCAGGAGGCGGGTCCCCAGGCTTTTCGGTGCGGCGCTCTTTTTCAGGTACCAACTTCGGACCACGTCTTCTTCATAGAGAAGATCCACGGGTATTTCTACGAAGACGGGGCCGGGAGTTCCGCTGGCTGCCAGCGTAAAGGCACGCCGCATAGTGGGGACCAGATCACGAACCCGCTCTATCCGTGTTGCCCATTTTACGTGGGGGCGGACAAGAGCCATCTGGTCGATGTCCTGAAGGGAACCGCGACCTTTGAGCACCGTCGCCGTCGCCCCTCCCAGAACGACCAGAGGGCTTTGTGCCATCTGGGAGTTCTTGATGGCGGTTATGGTATTGGTCACGCCTGGTCCGGCGGTCACAGCGGCGACGCCGACCAGCCCGCTGAGCCGGGCATAGGCGTCCGCAGCGAAGACAGCATTTTTTTCGTCGCGGACATCGACTACGCCGACGCCGAGTTTTTTGCAGCCAGCCAGGATGGGGGAGATATGCCCGCCGCATAAGGTGAATATATGCTCTACACCAGCTGCTTTGATGACTTCAGCTATGCGCGTTCCACCGTCCATTTCTGCCCCTGTGTTTTACGAGTCACCCCTTTTACCTTTCCGGCGACCTCCTCACAAGGTCCCAGGTCGATGTGGTGTATTAAGGACCATCAAACTGTCTTAGAACAGGGTGATTTGTTCGGGGCCGGGGCGTCGAAATGTGGAAGGTTTCGGGCCGACGGGGGCGGTCCCATAGCCGAGACGTTCGGTCCAGGTGCGAAACAGGCTTTGAATAATCTCCCAACGGGGACCTTGACCGCGCATGCGATGGCCGAAACGGGCGTCGCTTATATTTCCGCCGCGGCATAAGGCCAGTTGGTTCATGACTCGTGCGGCTCGATCCGGAAAGGCGTGTTTCAGGCGTTCGAAAAACACATCGTGTACCTGGCCCGGGAGTCGAAGGAGAATCATCCCTGCATAGGATGCTCCGGCCTCGCGGGCTCGTTTCAAAATTTCAGGGATGGCCTGATCATTCAGGCCGGGAATGATGGGCGCCACATTCACACCCACCGGGATCCCCGCCCGGCTCAGGCGTTCGATAGTACGGAAGCGACGGGCGGGTGTGGGGGCATGCGGCTCGACGGCTCGAGCATGCTGCGGGTCATGAAAAGGAATACTCAAGACGACACTGCAGGCGGCGTTCTCGGATAGTTCTTGTAGGAGCGGAATATCTCGTTCGATTAAGGCCGATCGCGTGATGATACCCACCGGGTTGCGGTAATCGCGGCAGACCATCAGACATTCTCGTGTTTTTTCCAGACTGGCTTCGATGGGTTGATAACAATCCGTAACACCGGAAAAGACCACCTGTTCTCCGTGCCAACTGGGCTTGTCGAATGCCACCTGGAGCAGAGCCGCAGCCTGGGGTTTATAGAGGATCTTCCGGTCGAAGTCGGTCCCCGTCCCGAAGTCGAGATAACTATGCCCATTTCGTGCGTAGCAATAGCTGCAGCCATGATAGCAGCCACGATAGGGGTTTACACTATAGGTGAATGGGACGTCCGGGCTGTCGTTGCGTGACAAGATGGATCGGGAATGGTCTTCGTACAGTTCCAAGCGGGTTTTTGGAGGCGGACCCAGATATTCCATCGCCTGGGAGTGCCATGGATTGGGTGGGTTGGAGACCTGGCGTATGGGATGTTGTGTTGATAGATCCATGGATCCCAGAATACCTGAACATACGTTCAGGTCAAGTAGGTTTTGATCCCTTCAGTTGCTCCGTTGGATTGGGTACGTTAGCCTCTGAACCTTCTTTGCAGGCGAGCCGTTTCTATGCGTGCACCAATCCTGGTATTTCTTGCTATGACGCTTGTGGGGGGCTGTACCCGGAAACGGCGTCCAGCACCGCCTCCGAAGGTAAAGTCGATCTCCCAGGACATCACTTCGACCTCGGCGGCCCCCAGGGAAGCCGATCCCTCAACGGACGGTGGCCAGCGGGTGGAGAGTGATTCCACTTTGGAGCCTGTGCCTGTGTCGACCTCGGCCGAGACTCTTATGGAAATAGAACTTCCGCGGGTGAAAGGGGAGTTTGGTGTACCGGATGCTCCCAGCGTCCTGGTAGGGATGGAGGCCATTGGCGTTCATGTGGCTGAGCCTCCGAATGAACCCGTCGAGCTGCCCAGGGGGGCCAAGATCTCCCAGCCGCTAGATGGACATTCGGATGCAGAGACGAATCTTCAGCTCGTAGCATTGCAAGAAGGAAAATACCGCCCGGGAGAGAAACCACCCGGGACGGGGATCCCAGAATTGATCAGTGCTTTGAAGGTGCTGAAGAACTTCCAGAATCGGGTTCTGGCCCTATCCATGTCTCGTGAATACGGAGATCTGAGTCTATATGTGGACCGAAACGTGCCCTTTGCGACGGTATCGTTGGTGTTACAGAGTATGGAACAAGCGGGATTTCGAGATTTCTATTTCGTGGTAGGGCCGCCGGAGGCGCTGACCAGTATCAAGAATGAAGTCCCTCGCCTGAATATGCGCGAGATGTTGCCGGAAGATGTCGACAAGCTAGACCATTGGCAGGCCGACCTGATGTTGCGCTGGGTAGATTCCGGCGTTCGCGCGATTGCGGCGCCGCGCTGGGGGCGTTCCGGTGGGCAGGTGTCTGCAGTGGGGATGCTCAATGGAGGCCGTCTTCAACCCTTTGCGGTGACGGCTGAACCGAAGGTATGTCCCGCAATCGGGCGTTTGCCGCGAGGTAATCTGGACAAAAAAACAGCCAGTAATCTGGGAAGTATGATGTGCCGCGTGAACGGCGGCCGCCTAAATGTATATATGATGCCTGCCGCGGATACGTCTTTTAACGAGATCATACAGGTGATGTTGGCCGTCCATCCGACTCGCCGCTGTTGGGGTACCTCGTCCCTAGCGCGTACTGTGATGACCGGCCCGGGGCCAACGGGTAGGGCTGGCCCGACGGACTGCAGTCAAGTCCTACCGGTTCGAGGTGTACCGGAACGACTTCGTTCCGACGCGAAACGTTTATTGGGGTTGGGGTCCCCCTGAATCATTACGGGCCCGTTTAGAAGGAGAACGATCGATGCGACTTGCTGTTTACGGACTTATGATTGCGGTCTTAATGGGCCTGTATGCCTGTGGAGGCGCGAGGGTTGTGGATGCTCCGGTGACGACGGCTGAGGTGGCTCCAGTGGATCCACTGGGAGACTTCCGTGGTAAACGGGTCAATCTCGACGAATGGTTCGTGCTGCGTGCAAATCCCATAGGTCTGGAAAGAGCCGCGATGACCGTCACGCTTGTCGGAGTCCAGTGGACCGAGATCGAGGGTCGTAATGGCAAGATCCGCCGCGAAGGGACGGCCACGGTTCTGGTGGAGAAAGGTGAGGAATCAAGCCGGGTCTTTCTCGGGCAGGATGAACGTAGAAAACGCTATGGCCATTGGCTCGAGATCCGCAATGTGGGCGAGGCCTATGTACAAGAGAAAGGAAAGTGGTTCGCATTCGTGGAGATCATCGTCCGTTCTGCCGAGTGAACGGGCCCCTTCAATCGTCCGCGATCAATACGGCTCGAACCGGCGAAGCATCGCAGCCCAGCAGGGGCAGGGGCAGGGCGATCAAGGTGTAGAGGCCGGGTTCGACCGCTCGCAGATCGACACCTTCTAGAATAGCCATATCCCGTGAAGCGATGGCGTTATGACTTTCCAGAATTTTGTCATGGAAAGGATCTACCGAGGGCGTGTCCAGGCCGATCAGGCGCACCCCTTGTTCGTAGGCCAATGCGACCAGCTCGGGTGAAAGACTATTAAAATCTTCGTTGAACTGGTTCGGATCGGGGAATGACCCCGTCTTGAAAAGTAGTCTGGGTTGCGTGAGCCTCGTTCGGACATCGTCGGGTTTGATCCGTGCGTTCGGTTCCACGTCTACCGCTACGATCTGGCATGGGCCGTAGTAGAAGGAAAGGTCCCGTGTGCCGATTCCGCTGCCATCCTTTACATAGTGATTGGGCCCATCGGTATGGGCACCCAGATGGACCGTGGTGTGGATTGTGCTCAGGGTGAGATTGTCACCACCAGCCATGTCCAATAATACTTCACGCCGAAATGGGCTGTCACCGGGCCATACACCGATCTTTTCGGTAATGGGAGGGGAGATGTCGAGGATTCGAGGGCTCATTACGACTTAGCCCCCGGGCTGGGCGACGACCTTGAATTCTACGGCTATTGGCGTGGGTAATGCCTTAATAGCGAGGGTCGTTCGTGTGGGTTGGATTGTGCCGAAGGTCTCGTTGTAGACTTTGTTGTAGCCAGCAAAATCCCGGTCCATATCCACCAGAAAGGCGGTTATGTCCACAACCTGATCGAGGGAAGAGCCGCTCGCTTCCAGGATGATTCGGATGTTTTCTATAACGGCCCGGGTCTGTGCCTCGATATCGTAGTTGCGCGGGGCACCCTTTTCATCATGGATAGGCCCCCCGGGAATATCGTTGGTCTTGGACTGGCGCGGGCCGACACCGGAGAGATACAGCAGATCCCCGACGCGGCGCGCATGTGGATAGGAACCCACCGGCTTGGGGGCCGCGTCGGTATGTATCGTGTCGGATTTCGGTTCGGGAGCGGGTTCGGGAGCGGGTTCGGGAGCGGAATCGTCTCCACTGTCCACCACGTTCCGGTCACCGCCAAAACTGTCAACATCGTCCTCGTCGAACTCCTTATCGCCAAACCCGCTGGGAGTTGGAGTTAACGAGATCACCGCACCACCGGTTCCGTATAGGGGTGCATAGGCGTGTACATTGCCGTCGTAGTTGTTGTTCTGTCCCATCACAGCGGACATCCACCACATGGGTTTGAAGTTCACCACCTTCTTCACGCGGATCTGTCTGTGCACCTCGCGAGAGAGCTGTGCCACATCCTCCAGGCGGCCCTGGCCGAGGAATTCGAGGAGCTTCTGGTTCCACTCCTCGTCCTTGGGTGAATGAATGGCATCGTCGGCGGGGTCAATGAACTCCGTGAACAGGCGATTGGAGAGGGTCATAACCGTCACAATCGCCGCTTTCTTGCCCTGGCGTTCGATGGCATCACGGGCCGCTTTTCCGAAGACCACACTCTCTGCACGGTCTGCGTAGACATTGCTTGAGACGATACAGGCCGGGATCTCGTTGTTGGGGTTCAGAAGTTTCAGGGCGACAACGGAGCCGGTGTCGATGGGGAAGCCGTGGTAATCAATGGTCCGGGCGTATAATCCGCGTTCCTTGGAGCACTCCAACAGGGTGTGGGCGAAGTCGGTGTCCATCTTGAATTTGTAGGGTATGGAGCCGAGATCGTGAAAGACGTCGTCGACATGTACCCATTCGGGTTCGGCACGCGCCTGGATCTGGTGACCGATTACGCTGGGCCACATCGTGCTGTATACGAGGATCAGATCCGCGCCGCTGGCCTGCAGTTCCTGGCGTGCCTCTTCGAAGCCATCACGGAGCCGCTGCCAGCCTTCATTCTGTTCCGGGGCCAGCAGCGGATGGGGAATACCCGGTACCACAATGCCTTTTACAATGCCGCTCATGCCGGAGTCCCTCCTTCTGCAGGTTCAGGATACCAGCCGAATATGGCGTTTCCCGTCCCAATGACGGTTCCGTAGGCGTAGAACTCTGGATCGTACTTTGGGTAATCAAGGGCCGAGAGAAGCCAGGTAAAGCTACCGGCGTCGGATTCGGATACGGCCTGCTCAATGAACTCGGGCATCACATCCACCACTTCCTGCGTCTTTCCGGAGCGTAGCATCTCAATAATGCGCATATCCCACAGATACTGATGGTGGTTGTAGATATGTTCATGGCTCATATCTTCCGGTACGGAGGCCTCCGTGGTGAAGTGCCGATGTGATAGAGAATTGCTTGCCAGGAGAAGCACGCGTCGACCGCTCTTCTCGATCGCTTTGCGTGTGATGCGACCGAGCTCTTTGGCCTGTTCCTGCATGACCTCCACGCTGTAGTAGGCGGTCGACCGGTTGGACGAGATCCCGACGATGGGTTTGTTCCAGTCCGGATTCGAGAGATGGCAGGATACGATGGTTCCGTAGTCGACCCGGAAATCCGGGTTCTCCATCATCTTGACCACCAGCCCCTTATCGGCCGCCTCGTCGTGCATCATGCGGGCAAGCTCGACGTCTACATCCAGCTCGTAGTGAAAGCGAAACAGGTTCGGGAAAACCGGATCCACGGATAGGGATTTAAAATGAGGCACCCCCAGAAAATGGGTACCTACATAGGTTTGCCAGTGGGGCGATAGGACCACGATTGTGTCGAAATCAATTCCAGCCAGGTCGCGACGTAGTTTTTCGTAGCCCCAGCGGAGCTGTTCCCAGCCACATTCCGCGCTTGGCTCATTTTGCGGTGGGTTTTCCGCATACACCAGATGCGGTGGATGTGGCGCAAGCGCTGCCGCTACAATTCGTCCTTTCTCGCTCATCAATTGTCTCCCAGATAGACACAGATATTTTGTGCTTCACTAAAGAATTCCAATGACCAGGTCCCGCCCTCACGGCCCACTCCGCTGTCTTTCACCCCGCCGAATGGGACTCGAAGATCACGGAGTAGCCAGGTGTTCACCCAGACCATGCCGGTGTCGAGGCGGGCGCTGACCTTATGGGCCGTCTCGAGATTTCCCGTCCAGACCGAGGCGCTCAGACCATATCGGACTGTGTTGGTCAAACGTACGGCATCGTCGGCGTCCGAGAATCGTTGGATTGTAACAAGTGGTCCGAAGACCTCCTCTTGCGTAATCCTGCATGTCTCGTCCACATCGGTAATTACGGTCGGTTCGAAAAAAGCTCCATCCGCGAAGGAACCAGTCAGGTCCGGACGTTTTCCTCCCGCCACCACCGTTCCGCCTTCCTCCTTCGCAACGGCTACATATTGCTCCACTTTGTCGCGATGAGCCCGGGAAATAACGGCTCCAATCTTTGTGGACGGGGCCATAGGATCGCCAACGGTGAGTTCCTGCGCCTGGCTGGCGAATTGCTCCACAAAGGCGTCGTAGATACCTTCCTGTACCAGTATCCGGGAACCGCAGAGACAGATTTGACCCTGGTTTGCGAAGGCCGCTCGTAGGGAACCGCTGACGGCCTTGTCCAGGTCGCAGTCATCGAAGACAAGAGTGGCGTTTTTCCCCCCGAGTTCCAGACTCAATTTCTTGAAGTGGGGGGCGGCAGATGCAGCGACCCGGGCCCCGGTGGTGGTCCCACCGGTGAACGAAACGCCGCGAATGGCTGGGTGTTCGACAATGGCCTGTCCCACTTCCGGGCCTAAGCCATGGACCAGATTGAAGACCCCGGCCGGAACCCCCGCTTCATGGATGATTTCCGCCAGAAGGGTGGCGGTTGTGGGGGTGAGTTCACTCGGCTTGGCGATGATCGTATTACCCATGGCGAGGGCCGGTGCGGTCTTCCAGGTCAAAAGATAGAGTGGAAGATTCCAAGGAGTGATGAGCCCGACGATTCCGACGGGTTTACGGACCGTATAATTAATCGCGTTGGGCATGCTATGACAGCCGGTTTCATCATGCCGTATAGCACCCGCGAAGAATCGAAAGTTTGCCACTGCACGGGGAATATCTACGCTCCGGGCGAGGCCAACGGGTTTTCCTGTGTCCCGTGATTCGGCCAGGGCGAACTCTTCCAGCCGTGCCTCAATTTTGTTCGCAATCGCATCCAGATAATCCGCACGTTGGGCTGTTGTGGAAGTACTCCAGGGGCCTTGCAATGCTTTGCGGGCGGCGGCTACGGCGCTGTCCACATCGACGGCCCCGCTTCGAGGGATTGTGGAAATACAGGTGTTGGTAGCCGGACAAATATTGTCCAGAGTCCTTCCGGTGGTGGCGGTCAGCGCTTGCCCGTCGATCCAATTTGTCAGTGTCGGACTCAAGATCGACCTCGTGTTGATTCGTCTCGATGGCTTTTCCAATCGTAGTACCAGCGATCCTGATCCGGATCCCATTCGTCCCAGGTAGGAACATCGTCCAGGCGATTTACGTACGAGGCCGGCACGACTCCAGGAACAACAAAGGCCTTCTGACGATGTAGAGGGTAGGGGTTTCGTAGCTCGAAGCCCAGAACCCCAAGAATGGACCGTGCCACATACCATGTGGCCTGGTCATTCCACCCGTGCGCGATCTTGATGACGACGCCCAGTCCGTCGGGGAAGTCGGGATGTTGAATGGCGAGTCCAAGAAGTCCGTCGGCGCCTTCTTTGGCGATGACCTGTCCGCCGCTCGACTTGAGTATGGTGCTATCCAATCGGTTGAAACCGCCTACGAGATCCGGATTACGGATCATCGCTTCCCAGATCCAATCCTTATCCTTTTCCAGGGCAAGACCGGCAAAAAGCAATGCCAGTTCAGAAACTGTATTGGAGATCGTTGGTAGTCCACAGCCGTCCTTGGCTACACGTAGTGGCTCCCAATCTTCGCCCAGATAGGAGCGAATGACAGCGAGGAAATCTTGGAAAAACTCGTGCTGGGGCAGGGTGTATCCGGCTCGATTCCAGCCACGAATATGGCATCCACGAAGAATCGCTGCGTGTTCTCCGGAACAGCAATGGTACCAACGGCGAGCTCTGCGAACCTGGCGACCGAATTGAATGAGCGGTACATCCAGGGGGGTTTGCATCAGGCCCCATTCCGATTCGGTGAGAATCGATTGGGCGGCGCGGATATGTTCGGTGTCACCGTTGTGGCTGGCCAGGCAGACGGCTTTCTGCTCCCAGCTTAAGACGTCGGCGAGGTCGTCCGCGAATACCTTCATGGTGATGGGTTTCATCATGCTTCGGCCGTAGCAGAGAACGTTCCCTCCGAAGGAATGTACGATCGATTTGCCACTGGCCCAGGCGACGGCTCCGTGGATGGTGTTCTCGCTCACGCCGTTGCGGCGGTAGTCCACCAGCGGTTCCCACTCTACATCGCGACCTGTGGCGATGCCTTCGACCTTTGAGCCTAGCGGGCTCTCCGGGTAGATGGTGCTACCCGGTCGTGTGCCGGACACCGAGGATGGTCCCTTCAGCTTGGTCATAGATTCAATCGCTCCTGAACCAGGGGCTCGACCCGGGTTTTGAAGGTGGTCATATTCTCGATGACCCGTGCACTGTTATGGTTGAAGAAATCGAACCATAACATCAGTCGGTCGTCGGGGTGAAAGCGTTCAATGATCTGGTCCGCTACCTCCGAGGCATTTCCGATGATGGCGTTGTTGGCGGCTTTTTTGACCTTCTCTGTATCCAGGGTGCCTTCCAGCGCGGTCCAGTAGGCCGATAGGGCGTTTTCTGCTTCCTGGTGGGCATAGCTCGAACGTTCGCTTGGGCTGAGCCCGGCTTGTTCGTTGACGAAGACCATGACGGTACGGGGCATATAGCTTCTTTGCCATGGTCCACCGTCCGGATGGTAGGCGTCCCGCATTCTAGCGTGGGTCGCTTCGATCACGTCCGTCCGGGTGATGGACAGATTAAAAACCTGAACCGGCAGGAGCTCGTTGACGACCTCCTGCTGACGGGGATCATGGCTGCCGATGACCAGTTGAAGGAGCTCCCGTCGCCATTCCTGGGGGATGATCTTCAGCTGCTCAAAATTCCATTGGGGGGCGATCTCAATCTGTTCTGCTGTGGTTTCCGCAGCGGTCTGTACGCGCTGCCAGTCCTCGTCACTCCGGAAATCAGCACGGCAAAAATACCGGGTTGCAATGTCGTCGCTGCAAAGAGATTCCCCTTTTAAAAGACGCAAAAAGATCTCGGCGGCTTCGCTGAAGATCTTATTCTTGAAGACGCGTCCCGCGGCGTTCTCGGTCGCGTTTCGGGGGACAACACCGGTGGCCCGGTTCATGAAATCGAAACGGCCGGCGGCAAATCCCACGTGAATTCGTCGCTGTTCATCCGGATTGAGTCCATGAAGGCCGCAAAAGGCGGCTACACGTTCTGCATGGGTGACCGGGCCACCCATACAGAGGATATTCATGATCGCGGACCCGACTTCAATTCGGCTGGTTCGTTGGTAGACTTGATGTGCCAACTGAAGGAAATCGACGTTCAGCCCGACTTCGCCCTTCCAATGGGGGACTACGGGTTGCCGATTGGTCTTCTGGACTTCGCTGGAAAGATGGGACTCGGCAATCCATCCCACACGGTATCCAAGCTCATCTGCGGCCTGTACCTGCTCAAAGAAATTCCCGAACATTTCCGACTCGGACGGCATGAATCCGTCCACAGGAGTCTGGCTGATGGAGAAGAATATATCGTATTGCATGGCGGATCTCTCCTTCCGTCGAGCCGCAGTGAGGTCATTCCATAACGCATCGCGATGGCCAGCTGCAAGCTCAGAAACATGGATGGCTCTATTTGTTGGCTTCCCAGGAACGAATTGACCGTATGTGTGCGACTCCTGTACGGTCCTTAACGGTTTCACAGCGAGGGACGATCGTGCCGCTCACCTACAACCGCTATCTGCAGATGGACGAGCTGCTAGGGCTTCAAAAGCCCCTGTCGGATGGGCCAGAGCATGATGAAATGTTGTTTATCGTGATTCACCAGGTCTACGAACTATGGTTCAAACAGGTGATTCACGAGATGAACAAGCTACAAGAGAAGATAGACGCGGATGACGTCTATGGGTCGTTGCACACCTTGAAGCGGGTTCTTACGATTTTTAAGACATTGGTGGGTCAGGTCGATATTCTGGAGACGATGACACCATTGTCTTTTCTGTCCTTCCGGGCCCGGCTGGATAAGGCCAGCGGTTTTCAGAGTGCCCAATTCCGGGAACTCGAATTTCTATTGGGCCATCGAGACGCGGACAAATTGAAAAACTATGCCGAGGGCAGCATGTGGCGGGAGCGCTTAGAAGCCGGCCTGCAGAGTCCTTCCATATACGATACGTTCATCAACTATCTTGGGCGTCTGGGCTACACGATTCCGGCTGATGTGTTGCAGCGTGATCGGAGCAAGACCCCCGTACCGTCGAAAGGACTCCAGGAGATTCTCATCGACGTTTATAAAAACCGGCCGGGTGTGGCGCAGATCTGTGAGCGAATGGTGGATCTGGACGAAGGTCTACAGGAATGGCGCTACCGGCATGTGAAGATGGTAGAACGGACCATCGGCACAAAGATCGGCACAGGCGGTTCGGATGGAGCCGAGTATCTTCGGCGTACCTTGTTCCGCTCTGTTTTTCCGGATCTATGGGCGATACGGGCGTCTTTGTAAGATTTCCAATCGATTGTAGTCAGACGTTTATTCGGGGCCTTTGAAACGGCTTCTACAAAATATAGATCCGTGATAAAATCTTTGCAGGGATTCGAGCAGTTGAACTTCTGGTCTCAGCGATGGGATTAGCCGCGATGATTTGCGTCTGGTGTGATAACGCACAGCCTGTGCATAAGGGAGTAGAAGTAGAAGATAAGTTCTTCTGCTCCCGGACCTGTATGGGCGAATATAAGAAGAAACAGCAGGCGGACGCGGCCGTCGATACGATGTCGACGGAAGGATCGGAGCCTGGAGAGACAGGCGGCGGTGATGGGGCCAGGAACGACGGTCCGATTGACTACCTGCCTCGCTGGAAACGTTTCATCGCGACCTATCTGCCGCGTGGCAACGACGAAGTTCTCTTAAAGCTTGAAGTACAACAATGGCGACGTTCGTTCCCAGCCCATGAATGTGCTCACTTGTATCCCGGGTATGCGGCTTGGAGTTTTGCCCAGGCCATTGTGAAGGAAGACAAGACACCCTCCGAAAGATTGGTCGAGGTCTATCAAGCGACTGGGGTCGTATATCATGAGCGCTTCCGGAGGGCGGTGCAATTCCTTCGCATGTACGACAACGATGGTGTTTTCTTTGAAGAACTACGGTTTCATTCCGATATCATCAAGGCAGGTCTGGGGTCCGAAATGGCCGAACTTCTGAACCGGAAGCTTGGTAAGGGAATCTCCTTTCAGCCCTCAGCCAGCGGCTCGGGGCTCGAAATGAGTCCGGGCGCCGCTCCCCGGCTTGGCCGCTTCGCGAAACCAGCTCAGGCTTACGTGAAGTCCCTGTCGCGGATTTTGGAGAAGACCAATGAGATTCTTCTCAAATATCGTAAGCCGCAATATGGCCAGATCATGATCGAGGTAGCGGCTACGCTACAGATCAAGAACTATGAAGCGCGCTGGCTTGTTGGACGCCAGAAATTCGAGGAATTAGTACAGTTGCGTGATGGTTCCGTTCTCCCGGATGATTACGGGACCGAGGGTTATGAACCCAACGACTGGGAAAGTTCGTTGGCGGAGGTCAATACCAGCCAGGTTCAATGGATCTCCTGTCTGTCATTCGGGGGATTGATTGTCGGTCTATGGAGCGGCCTTGGCATGGGGTTTCTTGTGCTTATGGTGTTGGGATTGCTCCTGATCGGTGCGATTGTCGGTAAGCAGATTGCGCTGGCTCGGGTGGGGTGGTCGGCCGCAGACTATGAAAAGATCGCTGGGTTGGACCACCGCCGCAAGGATCTAAAGGCCGCCGTAGACCTCAGGACCGAGAAGATGACCGAGCATGTGGAGGGCGTTGAGGCGGATCCTGACGATGAACTGTCGGATATGGAGTTGGCGAAAAAAGCTTTCGAAGACCTTCGCTCTGCCTTCGCAGCAAAGGAAGATCTGGAGGGCGCGCAAAACCTTTTGCAACGTAGAGCTGTAGCCCAGAAAATCATCTCTGAGGCGGGTTCCGGCGACATTACGGCCATTGTTCGGGAGAATCTGGTCGATCCACCACCGGCTTCGACCAGCACGGCGAATAGCGCTTAGTTCCCCTGATAGATACGAATAGCAATGCCCAGGTTGGCGAGGTCGTCGGAAAAATCAGGATAGGAGATCCCCGCCGCATCCGCATGCTGAATGAGACTGGCACCTCTGGCCAGGGCGGCCGCGATCGTGAAGGCCATGACCAGTCGATGATCTTTCTGAGGATCGGGTTCGGCCGATTGCAGGCTCTCCGAGCCTTCGATGACATATCCATCCATCGCCTCATCGGCTTTCACCCCGAAGTCCCGAAGCCCCTTCACGACGGCCTTGATTCGATCACTTTCCTTATACCGTAGTTCTTTCGCGCCGTGCACAGCGCTTGTGCCCTGTGCAAGGGACATAGCTACTGCGAGGATGGGTAGTTCGTCGATCAGTCCGGGGATCTCATCCGGAGTAATCTCTGTTGCCTGGAGCCTGGAGCCCTGCACTCGGATGTCTCCGATTTGCTCTCCCGATTGCGTGCGAGCGTTTCGCACCTCGATCTGTGCACCCATTCGTTGGAGTACACGTAGGTAGCCAGCTCGTGTTGGGCTCAAGAGGATGTTTTCGATGAAGAGGTCACTTTCCGGGCGAAGCGCGGCCAGGACCGCAAAGAAGGCTGCCGAGGAAGGATCTCCGGGGATATGGAGAGTCAGAGGACGGAAATTATGGAACGGTCCTGTTACCTCGGCGTATCCAGGCCCAAAGCGGATAGGCGCACCCATCTCTCGGAGCATTCGTTCGCTATGGTCACGGGATTGGCCTGGCTCACTTACGCGGGTTATTCCCTGGGCACCAAGCCCTGCCAGTAGAACGGCGGTTTTTACCTGTGCACTGGCTACCTCGAGCCGCAGCTCGGTGCCAACAAGGTCGGCGTTTTCTACCCGCAGCGGCAATGTGCCGTTGCGACCTTCGGCCCGAATGAGGGCACCCATGTCTTGTAGGGGGGTTGCGATCCGGTCCATGGGGCGTTGCGATAGAGATGAGTCGCCGACGATTATCCCCTGGAGTTGTTGACCAACCAGAAGACCGCCGAGAATCCGAGCTGTGGTACCACTATTGAGACAGTCGAATGTCTGCGTTGAGGGCGTAAGTCGGCCCGAACCCGGGCTCCGTAGCTTCAACACTCCTTTGGGCTGTGGCATCAGGCCTACTCCGAGGGATTCCACCATGGCCAGGCTGGTCAGATTATCGATTCCCGTCGGAAAATTATGGAGGGTCGTTTTTCCCTTGGCCAGCGCACTGAAAAGAGTACCCCGGTGGGCAATCGATTTGTCCCCAGGCATACTAATATGGCCTGTTATGGGCTTCTGATCTCCTACAATACGAAACTTCACGAGGCATCATCCTGGCCAAGATGCACGCCTATGGACTGCACCTCGCGATGGTTTTGTTGGAGGGTGGACGGATCCCGGGGCGCGGCTTCGATCGCACTCTGGAGTTGGCGAAGTTCGCGGATCACGCCCTCTAGAATGGTGCAGACGTTCTGGGCGTTCTCGGTGCTGGCGTCCGGGTTGTCCATGCTACTCGCCATTTGACGAAGTTGACGCATAAGGGGGGCATCTAGTCGACGGAGTTCCCCCAGATCGGGATATAGGTGATGCAGCGTCTGCAGGTACGCGGCAGCCAATAAGCGGGGGCCATCTCGAAGGCCGGCGACCATAATATCATGCTCGTGAGCCAACCACTGGAAAACGGAAAAGCCCAGGCGTTCCCAGAACTCCTGGGCGCGTTCCAGGGCCTCGGGCCGAGTCGCCATAGAAGGGGTGAAGGCCACCGACGGCTGTGCGCCAGACGTGGGTGAAACCGATTCTCCGCTATCAATGATGCTCACAGATAGATAATGAAGGGTCAGCGGGATCATATCGTCCGCGAAGTCGGTGATGGGCTCTTTAGTGGAGGAAAAATCCATTACCAGCGTTCCCGCCTTTGCTTGTTCGCTCACGTTACGGAGCCAGGAACGGGTAGACTCGGGGCTGTCGTCGATGAGGATCAAGTCCGCCGCATGAAGATCGTCCTCCTGCATCTGGAAATTGGCGATGACTCCCATAGCCTGAGCCCTTTGTGCGACCCACAGGGCCGATTTACCAAGGCCTGCGATTCGTACCCGCTCAAAATCTGGCCTTGCCTGGGTCATTGACCATCCTCCAGGATTGCGTGGATCTGCTCTAGAAAGCGCGTATTCTGATCCGGTGTCCCCAGGGTAAGTCGGATGGCTTCGGGGAATCCGTAGCAGGCCAGATCGCGGACAAGGATCCCGTGTTCGGATAAAGAAGTAGTGATCGTGTTGGCCGGTGTCCCCAGGTGTATGAGAAGGAAGTTTGCTCCGCTGTCGGGTACCTGGAATCCAAGATCCATCAGCTCTGTGCGTAGACGGGTCCGTTCGGTGTGGTTTGTTTCAATGGTTTGTTTCAGATGTTCCACATCTTCGAGGGCTGCCAGAGCCACGGCCAACGCCAATCGATTCAAATTGAAGGGTTGCCGGGTCTGGTCCATCGCCTGAATGATGGTCGAATTGGACATGGCATACCCGATTCGAAGTCCGGCTAGACCGAAAGCCTTCGAGAAGGTGCGCAATACCACAAGATTATCGAAGCGTTCGATGAGGTCTTTGGCCGCACGGAATTCCGGATGAGGCTCCGCGTACTCTCCGTACGCTTCATCCATGACCACCAGGGTTCCCGGTTCAACCTCGGACATCAGTTTCAATAGATCACGTTCCGAGAGGATCTCGCCGGTTGGATTATGGGGGCTGGTAAGAAATAGAAACGCCGCCCCCTCGCGTCGGCTCGCTTCAGCCAGTGCCGTGAGATCCTGGCATAGGCCCTGTAGCGCGATTTCGACGCAGGTTATCCCATTGGACCGTAGGAAGTGGCGGTACATACTGAATGAAGAGCGTGATACGACGCCTACCGCTCCGGGGGGCTGATGGACACGGGTCAGGACATCGATAGCCTCGTTCGAACCATTACCGATAAAGAACTGGTTTTTCTTCAGACCATGGTGGTTGGCGAGGGCCCCATGCAGATCGACGTGTTGGACTTCCGGGTAGCGATGGAGCTCGCTGAGCAGTTGGGTCACCGTCTCTTGTACTCGTGGTGAGGGCCCGTGAGCATGTTCGTTGGAACTCATCTTGGTGATGTGTTCCAGACCTGACGCTTGTCGCGCCGCGGCGATGGTTTGTCCGGCCGCATAGGGGGACAATGTACGTATTCCTGTGGGTATATGCGGAACCCGTTGGCCACGGTAGGCGTGGGCTACATTGGTCCGGATTGCGGCTTCGAGTTGGCGGATCTGCCCCGGATGGATACGCAGATTGTTCTTAGTAACCCACTCGACCCATAGATCTATGATGGCGGTACTGAGTTCGGATGGGTCCGAAGGTATCTTTTGATCGTTCCGTTCCAAAGTATGTGCTCTCAGATTTCGTCCCAGCGTTTGGTTCGGTCCTGGGTGTCTTGATCGGCTTGTTCCGTACGTGCTTCGCGATTGGCTTCCCGCAGTGCTACGAGAAGTTCCCAGTATTGTTCAATTAGTCCGGGCATATATTCGTGGTCAATGAACCATGTAGGGGTTTTGTAGCTGAAGTCGAGAACGTCATCCGGCAAATCTTTGGCCTGTAAAACAGCGCGCGTTTGTCTCGCGATATCCTCAAGAATGGTCATGATCGTGGAGTTTAAGACCAGGGTTTTGGGAACCGGGTCGGGGATTTCCTGGTCAATATTGAGCCATTGATTGTCGTCTTGGAGTCTGGCCATGATGGAGTCGACATGGACGGAGGCGAGTTCCGCGAGTTCGTCCTTGAGGGACCGCAGGCTTTCGTCATCCATATGCTGGGCATCGTCGCCAGCTTCCACAAAACAGCGTTTTCCTTCTCTCGACGGGAAGGCCCGAAGGTCGGCCTCCAATACCCGCCGCATTCGCTCGATGGTCTGAGAAAGCTGGGTTCGGATCGCCTGGGTCCGCTCGTTGACTTCGAGATTCTTGGTGTCCATGTATTCATCCAGGGGAAAGGTGGCTTGCATCTCCAGGTGTGAACCGGATGGTTGCAACCAGAGAGGTTTTCGCGAAGACAGAACTTCGTGCATATCAAATGGGAACGATGCCGCCAATGCAAGCAGTTCGTACGGGTTGTAACCGAATCAGGAAATAATCCCGATTGGGCATATCTTGTCATCCGCACATGTTTTCGATAGATGGCTGTGATGGCTTTCGAATCTCCGACAGTGCGAATCCGTATGGGCTGCATGCTATTGGGGATGTTTGCCGCCTTGTGGATGATGCCGTTGGGGCTGGCTCGTGCCGACGAAAAGGAGAGCTCCACTGAGGTGCGCTTTGAGCTGGACCTGGTTCTGCTGGTGTCGCCATCCGGTGCGATCAAGGTAACCCAGACATACAATGTCATGGACGGCAGTCCCGTACCGGACGAGTTGTCAATATGGATCCGGGGAACGGAACGACCTGGTTTCTTTTATGAAGGCCTTGGGTTGGAAGGGGTTTACGTCTACTCGGACACCGATGAATACCCATTGGTGTTTACGTCCACCAAGACAACCAATGGTATTCGTGTCGAGATCAGCGACCTGATTGTGCAGTTGAGGGAATCAGAGTCCAATACAATTTCAGTCGGGTATATTCTAAAAAACGGGTTTCGGGGTACTGCGTACCGCGGTGATTTCTTTGATCAGGACGAGCTTCCAGGACCGGTATACGGTGTAAGTGTTTCCCTGGAGGAGGAGTCGGCTGGAAAGGGCGAGTTGTTTTTAGCCGACGGAAGTTCAGCCTCGATTATTGACGCCAAAGGCCAGCGCCATTCCATGGACGACGAGGAAAGTCCCGACGCTGTGGTTTTGAAACGTTATGGCCAAAGCTTCGGCTCAAAGATTCAGCTGAAAATTCATGATGTTATGGTCGCTGAACTACCCCTGGGAGGAGAAGAATTCATCCTATTTGATTTTGTTGGCTTTATGCTTCCAAATCTGTGGTTCGTCATACCGTTTGTGTTTCTACTGTTTCTTGTTATTCGAACTGTGATTTATGGTCGGGCACGGACTGAGCAGATGGCGTCGGTGGAGCCTTTGGCTAAGGCGCCTGCCGGCATGGACGCCTCTTCTGCGGCCGCGATCTGCTACGGCGGTATTTGCAAGCGACTCTATTCTGCGACGCTAATCTCCCTTGCCCACCAGCAGAAGGTGCTGATTGAACAGGATGACACCAGCGGTGCTCTATCTAGTCTTCTAATACGCAGGCAGGAGAGCCTGGGTGAGGAATCAAAGGCAGCGGAGCGGGTATTATTCGACCGGATTTTATTTACCCGTAGTGAGACGGAATCCCTCGCTCGGGTTCATACAAAACTACACCGCAATTTCCTGGGAATGAAGCTCCGTTGGGGTCTCAGAGAGAATTTCTCGCGCCGCCAACCCATAAT
>Ga0310121_10001059_pt1 | contig 29035 bp, 26 predicted proteins | sample CB27_Tmax_986_MG_FD_203504 | JGI IMG/M metagenome (GOLD analysis project Ga0310121, IMG submission 203504) | Marine microbial communities from Western Arctic Ocean, Canada - CB27_Tmax_986 | ecosystem: Environmental > Aquatic > Marine > Oceanic | place: Canada: Western Arctic Ocean | collected... | reverse complement strand
GCGCAAATCACGAGTCGAAAACGGATGCCTCTGGTTCACCCGAGTTCAGCTCTGATCGGCTGGGCTGCTTGAGCAGGGCTTTTTCAGGATCGACTATTTAGGGAACCTCTAAAAATCCGGTTTGCAGCCGTCCCCACGGGACTCCAATTCGTTATCGGTTTGATTTCCCGCCACTTGCGTGGCGGGCTGAAAGCAATCGTCCCTGCCGGGACTGAATTTTTGGAGGCGCCTTTTAGATGATGAACGGCTCGACGGCCTCCAGCCCCAGTCCCTCGCGGATAATGCTGTACTCTGGCGTGGTCATGTCGATGACGGTTGAGGGGACCCGCCCGAGGTCTTGCTCGTCATCGATGATGATGTCCACCTGGTTCTCATACTCCTCGAACAGCTCCCAATGACCTGCCGGCAGATCGCCCGACTGCAACCTGGCCGACGCCGAGACCAGCGGGCCGTCCAGATGCTCGAGCAGCGCCTGACACAAGGGCGCGCCCGGAATGCGTAGGCCGGCCTCCCGCCGTTTGGGGTTAAGCACCAGCTTGGGGACGGCCTTGGTCCCCTGGAGAAGAAAGGTGTAGGGGCCGGGCGCGAGCGACCGGATCAACTTAAAGGCGCCGTCATCGAGGTGCGCGTAGCGCGAGGCAACCGAGAGGTCATGGCACAGGAGTGTCAGCGGGCGTTTGTCGCGCCCGGGCTTGAGCAGACGCAGCCGATCCAGTGCATCGCGCTGTCGTGGGTCGCAAGCGACTGCATAGAGCGAGTCGGTGGGCAGCAAAACGACAGCCCCCCGCCCCAGCGCCTCCGCCACGCGGGTCGTCTTGTGCAGCTCAGGGCTTTCGGCCCGGATTGTGATGTATCGCGCCTTGGCCATAATGACACTCGGACGGACCTCTATCAAAAAGCGTTCCATGATGGCCCGATCTTGTGGAAAGGCAAGTGTGGAATATCATCGGGGGTCTAGGGGTCGCTTCAACCGCGAGCCACCGAACGGGGGCGTCGGACGGAGGGCGGACCGGATTGAGGTCTCGCCGAGCCTCGCCGCGCGTTTCGGAGACGCATTCTCTAGGGAAAAAGACTGTCTTTTGTTATATAACACAATACAATGGCTCGTATGGGGAAGTTTTAGGGGGAACCTGAGGGAAATGGGTTTGGACGAACAATTCGAGATCATGCACAAACGATACGGGCGCTTCATGGAATGCGTCCGGCGTGGGGACGCCAACGCCGCGGCGGAGGAATTCGCCCGATTCTGCCGCGGGATGCAGGGGGGCAATCTCAAAATATCGATGCGCACCCTGGCGGCGTTCACCGAGGCGTGGATTGAACTGTTCTGGCAGGGGCGTCGCCACGACATGATGTTGCAGGCCGCCGAGGACGCCGAAGAGCTGTTCGGCCCCGACCCCGAATGGTCGTTCGCCCGTGGCGAGGCATTGTTCAACCTGGGGCGCTTCGAAGAGACGCGCGCCACGCTAGAGGCACTGACGACCGAGGATTTCGAGGAGCCCATGCTCTTTTACCTGCTCGGATGCCTGGCCGAGCGCGAAGGTAAGGATGAGGACGCCCTGCGCTTGTTCCAGACGGCCAACCGCCTGGACCCCAAGAACCTGTCCGTCCCTGAACCCATCGACGAGGAAGCGGCCGTCGCGATCTACAACGAATGCCTCGAGGAGCTGCCCGATACCCTCGCCTGGGAACTCAAGGACGTTCCCGTCTACGCCAGTCCGTTGCCCAGCGACGAATTGCTCCAGTCGACCCTACCCCCCATCGACCCGCTGGCCATGGGCCTGTTCATAGGTCAGCCGATGGGCGAAGAGACCAGCAGTTGGGCCTCGGACCAGCCGCGCATCCTACTGTTCCATAAAAACATCGCCAAGGCGGCCGGCGATATCGAGGCCCTGCACGATGAGCTCCGCCGCACGCTCTTCCATGAAGTGGGCCACTATTTCGGTTTCGACGAAGACCAGCTCGAAGAGATGGGACTGGCGTGAGTCGGCGGCCGTATCGAGATGTCCATGCCTTCACCTTGATCCACATCACGGTGAGTTTCATGTCGAGTTAACTCATCCTAGCGGTTAACCAAGGGACGCAGGCCCTCGGCCAAGTCGGCGGCGATGCGGTGCCAGTCGTAGGTGTGTTCGGCCAGTTGCCGGGCGCGGGCGGCCATCTCGCGACCGCACCCGTCCAGGACCAACATCTCACGCGCCGCGTTCGCGTACTCGTCCAAGGGGACCTGGCGCCAATGCTCGCCGGGCCGGCCCCGCAAGCCGCGCGCGCCGACTTCGGTCGTCAGGATCGCCAGCCCCGCGGCCATGTAATCGAGCATCTTGATATTCGTCCCCGATCCTTTGGCCATCGGGTTGAAACCGAAATCGGCGGCCTGGTAGATCTGCTGGAGCCGTTTGGCGTCCACGCACCCGAACAAGCGCGCGTTGCCGGACTGCGGCTCGCCGTTCTTTTCCCGCCAGGCTGGGCCGACCCCGCCGACGATCCCGATCGTCAGTTCCGGGACCTCGGGAGCCACCCGGCGGATCAGAAAATCCGCGGCGTCGAGGTTTGGGCCATACTGACTGCCCACGAAGACCGCCAGCGGACGGTCGGGCAGCCCGAGGCGTCGGCGGGTCTCGGGTTTTTGCTCGGGGGACCCGGAGCGGATCGCCTCGCAATCGACGCCGTTGGGAATTTCCAGGAGCGATCGGGAGTCGGCCCCGTAGCGTTCCCGGAACTCCTGGGCGTCGGCCGGGCTGCACGCCAGTGTCAGGCATGATCGCCGAATCGCCTCGTTTTCCACTCGCTCGACGCGCCCGGCCAACCAGCGCCCGGCCAGCGTGCGACGCAGCAACTGGCCTTTGACGTGTCCCTCGCAGTTGTGGGAGTCGTAGACGCACGGCAACGTATTCTCGGGCAGGAACGGCGCCATCCAGGGGTGCGAGACGATCAACAAATCGGCCTCGGGCAAGTGCTCGGCCAGCAGCGCCTGGTAGCGGGGTGAAAACCGTTTCAAGAGCAACGGGATGGTGACGTCGACGGTCGCGTCCCCACGGGTCAGCCGGCGCCAGACTTCGTGCATCTTGAAGTGCAACGTCGTCAGCGGGAGGACGATCTCCCGGAAATTCGGCGCCAGCCAACGGTCGCGGAAGACGGGACCGGGATGATCATGGGCGCCGATATATGTCGTGACGAAGTCTTCGGGTAGATGGCGATAGAGTTCCCAAATCCGCACCCTTCCGCCTCCCACGGGGGGGTCGATCATTTGATTGTCGGTGACGAGCAGCCGGATCGGGTTGCGGTCTCCGCCGCGCCATGGCCGCTTTGGCGACGGAGCGGTCTCTGTCTCCGCCGCGCCATGGCCGCTTTGGCGACGGAGCGGTCTCGGGTTGGGGGGGGCGGCGGGACCGCTATTGGAGAAACGGTTTGAACCGCGTCGCAGTTCGCGCGTTTTCTCGGCGGCATTGAGCAGGGTCTGGACCAATCGGTCCCAGGTGACGTGGCTGACGCGCTCTCGGCAGGCGTCTCCCATCGCCTCGGTTTCATCGCGGTGCGCGGCCATCCAGTCCAGGTGCTCGGCCATGGCGCCGGGGTCGGGGGCGGTGATGAATCCGGTCTTGCCCGGCTCGACGATTTCGGCCGGCTCGCCCGAGTCCTCGGTCGTGAGCACCGGCTTGCCAGCCAGGAACGACTCGAACGTGACCATCCCCAGGTCTTCATTGATCGGCGGGAAAACATGAGCGATGGATCGGGCATAGAGGTCGCTCAGCGCCGCCTCATCGACGTGGCCCAAGAGGCGAATGCGGGGATCGTCGCCGGCCTGTTCATGCAGCCGATCTTGTTCGGGGCCCGTCCCGACGATGAGCAATGGAACGTCGGCGCCGGACGCCTTCATCGCCTCGACGATCAGGTCAAAGCGTTTCCATACGTGGAGGCGGCCGACGGCCAAAAAGTGTTCGCCCTTGGCGGGCGGGTCGGGCTTGAACGTGGTGGGGTGATGAATCGGCGTCGCCTCGATCCCCCCCCATCGTTTGAGCCGTTTGGTCACCGTATTACCGACGCAAAAGATATGCGGAATCCGCGCGGGCGACATGGCCCAGCTATCCATCCATTGGACCAGCCGGCGCATCCGCGCGTGGTCTTCGTCGCGTTGTTCGTATAGATCGTAAAAGACGCGCATCCGATGGCTCAGATAGAGCACGTGGATCGGATGATCGACCATGTAGGCGGGAGCCTTGTAGCTGATGACGACGTCATAGGCGCTGAGGTCGAGGCCGTGGAAATCGTAATAACCCCTCAGCGCCCCATCGGCGATGCGTTCGTCGACCGGGATGGTGACCAAATCGGTGGGATGACACCGGCGCAACGCGTCGCTCAGGCCCTCAAGCAGCCGGTCCATCCCGCCGTAGACCCGCGGGACGGGCAGGGAACTGACCAGCGCGATTTTCATTCATCCACCGGTGCCTCTTCCAGCTCGGTCACTTCCTCGGGCGACAGCGGGTCGCCCTGTTCGGCCAGGATGTAGTAATCCTGCATCCCGTAGAGTAGTTCATTGAGCTGATCAAACCTTTGTTGGAGTTCCTCGCGGGCCTGGTCGGTGATGCCCAGCTTCTTGGCGGTGGGCAGATTCGGCAGGCGTTCCTTTTCCTCGAATGGGGACAGGTAATGCAATTCCACCCTCTCGAAACCGGCCAGAGTGGTCAGCAGCTTCAAATACTCAGGATGGACCGGTTGTTTGTGGTCGATGTCGCGGAAATACGACTTGATCAACACGCCGACCGAGGCGGGATTGAGCGTCTCGAGGATCATGCGGCCGCCCTGGGCCAACCGCGTGCGCGCCAACCGCAGGAAGGTCAACAACTCACCGGGGAACAAATGCTCGACCACCTGCGCGGCGAAAACGCCGCCCAATGACGCGGGCTGCACCGATCTCAAGGCCGCGATGGCGTCCATGTCCACCACGTGCTCGCCGTTGTGGCGGCAGATTTCGATCATCAACGGATCGATTTCCGCGCCCCAGCATTCAAACCCCTCGTTGCGCAATTGGTTAAGGAGTTCGCCGCGCCCACATCCCACGTCAAGCACTTGGCCGGGCACTCCGTCGAATTCCTGCACGTAGATCGATTGCCGCACGTAGATGTCTTCATAAGGCCCGCGCGTGGCGTCGAGGATGGCCAGTCGCTTCTCCGCCGGCACGGCCTTGAAGAAACTGGCAAGCTCATAGCGGTGTTCGAGCGACCGGGCGCGCGATTCGAGCATCAGGTCGGTTTTGCGGCGTTCGGCCATCTCCTCGGCGATCGCTCCGCGCAACTGCCCGACGGTCCTTTCGAATTCACTGAACAGCAGGTCCTTCTTGCGATTGAGGTCCTCCAGCGATTGGTAGAGTTCGTCCTTGGCCTTGTTGGTGTTGTCGAGCAATGACTCCTTGGTCTGGTCAATCAGGTCCTCCAAGTAATGCTGCTTGTCCTGAAGACCCTGTTGAGCCTCCCGCTTGGCCTTGTCTGTATTGTCGAGCAATGACTCCTTGGTCTGGTCAATCAGGTCCTCCAAGTAATGCTGCTTGTCCTGAAGACCCTGTTGAGCCTCCCGCTTGGCCTTGTTTGTATTGTCGAGCAATGACTCCTTGGTCTGGTCAACCAGGGTCTCCAGGTAATGTTGGCTCTCCTGAAGACTCTGGTGGGCCTCCTTTTTGGCCTTCTCGGTGTTGTCGAGCAAGGAGCGCTTGGTCTTCTCCGTTAGCTCCTCCAGATACTGCTGTTTTTCGGTAATCAAATCCTCTAGATAGCACCGCATCTGCTCGGCGCATTCCAGGATGGCATCCTTGGTTCCGTTGAGTGACTGGTCTAGGGCGACGTCGCGGCGGGCCGCGCCGGCCAGTTCCTTCGCCACCTCGCGCAGGGTCTGCAGCGTGGCGTCGTTGAAGGCCTCCTGTCGCTTGCGAACGGCGTCGACGTAGGGCTGGGAGCCCCAATGGATCAAACGCTTAATAAGATCGAGAAACCCACCCACGATGGGACGGTGCGAGCGAATCTGGTACGGGGGGGTCAACCCTTGACGTTGGCGTAACAGCTCGAGTTGGGAGAGCAACTGAGAACGTGGCGTTCCATCGGAAACCAGCGCGCTGGTGGGAATGGGGTGGGCCTCGGGAGTGGTTCCGCCTGCCTCATCGACCCGGCGCGCGGAGGAGGAAACCTCGGAGGCAGGGCTTTGCGGGGGATCGATGATTTGCGCCTGGATGGCCTTCATGATCTTATCGATCGTGTAGGGCGCTTCGGGAAAGTCAAAGGGGCTCATGAGCAGGGAGGACAATCAGTCCCTTCATATGAGTTCGGCGAGCGTCTCGCCCCCTTTGGCCCGCGCCCAGTCTCCGAATGAAACTCCCCTACCCGTCTCCCGCCGCCAGGCCTGGATCAACCTGCTTATCATACCCCCTAATTCGGATTCGTCCACCCTTTCTTTGAAACTGAAGGCCAGACGGGTGCCTTCCTGATTGCCGCCCAGATAAACCGCGTACTTACCCGGGCCGCGCCCGACCAAACCGATCTCCGACATCGGCGAGCGCACGCACGAATTGGGGCAGCCCGTCATGCGCAACTCGACGGGCTCGGCCGCGACGCCGAGGTCTTCCAATTGGTCGAGCAGCGTGGGCATCTGGCGCTCGGCCTCGGCCAGGGCCAGATGGCACGTGGGCAGGGCCACGCACGCCATCGCCAACCTTCTCAGGTTCGGCGGTTCGCCGTTGGTGGATAGGCCGTTGGCGTCCAGCATCCGTTGGACTTCGGCCTGATCGGCCGGGTCGATCCCCGCGAGCACGACATTTTGGCGAGCCGTCAGTCGAACCTCGGGCCGGAATCGCTCAACCACTTCTCGCATCCCCGTGAGCAACGCCCCCGACTCCCCATCGGCCAGCCGCCCATTGGCGACATGGATGCCGACGAAGAGCTTGTCCTCGGGGCCCTCGTTCCAACCCAGGTGGTCTCCTACTTTGTACTCCGGCATGGGTCCGGCGTCGGGGTACTCCTTGCCGATCCGCGAGAAGATCTCTTGCTTGAACCAATCCTCGCCCCGCGTCTCGATCAAGTACTTCATCCGGGCCAGTTTGCGGTCCGAGCGGTTGCCGTGGTCGCGCTGGACCTTGAAGATCGTCTCGATCACCGCCAGCGCGTCTGCGGGAGGCACGCGCAGCAACCGCGAACCCAGTCGCGGGAACGTCTTCTCCTGGCCGTGGGTAAAGCCCATCCCTCCGCCGACGATCAAGTCGTAAGCGAGCAGCCGGCCATCCTCATGCACCGCCTCGGCCCCAAGGTCCTGGGTGTAGACATCGACGCAGTTATCCTCGGGAAGACACACGGCCATCTTGAATTTGCGCGGCAGATAGGCCTTGCCGTAGATCGGCTCCTCGGTCTGGCGCGTCAGTTTCTCGCCCCATTTCTCGCCGTCGCACCATATTTCCCAATAGGCAGTGGCGCGGGGGGTGAAATGGTCCGCGATCTGGTTGCAAAGCTCTCCCATGCCCAGCCCGCGCCGCCAGTCCAGGTCGGCCACTGGGCAGCACATCGTATTGCGGTTGAGGTCGCCGCAAGCACCCAGGGTCGTCAGCCGCGCCTCATGGATCGCGCGCATCACCCCCTTGAGGTTCTCCTTGCCGACCCCATGGAACTGGATGCCCTGGCGCGAGGTGATGCGCACCGAGTCGTTGGCCAACCCCCGGCCGATCTCGATCATCGACAGGAATTGCTCGGCCGTCAGCAGGCCGCCGGGGATCTTGGCGCGCACCATGAAACTCCACGCCTTGTCCAGCTTGGCCTTGCGCCGCTCCGCGCGCAGGTCCCGGTCGTCCTGCTGGTAGGTGCCGTGGAACTTGAGGAGCTGCATGTCGGGATCATCGAAATGCGATGCCTCGCCGCTGTAGACCTCGGCGATCGTCCCCGCCAGCCCCTCGCTCGACTCCTTGATCGATTCGTTCTTGCTCAGCTTTATCGTGCCTTCTTGCACCGTCTTTACGCCCCCGCAACCATGCCTCGGAATAGAAGATCGGCCCGGTTCCGACGGGAATCATCACTATCCCTATCGGATTGGTGATGTATCCTATCAGATTCCAACTGAAATGCAACCTCTTCTCGCCGCCGGACGCAACTCAAATCCGTCTGACGCGATGAACCCCGCGCTTTAGCTCGGTCCGGTGTCTTCGGGCTTGACGGTTGTCGAGATCGACGGGACCGGCGGCAGCGCCTGCCGTGGGGCCCGTCCGGCCCTGAGGGCATGCGAGAGCAGGTTGGGATCGTCGGGCGCGGCGGTCAGGGCCACCGCCAGGGCCTGGCCGGCCAGCGGGCCTTGCCCCTGAGTCTGATACCACTCGAACCGCCGCCGCCACCAACGTTTCCGGTCCGGCTCCAGTGCCAGGCCCTTCTCGAGCATCCCGTAAGCCAGGCGGGTCCGATTTTGCCGCAGCGTGGTCAGGTAGAGCCAATCAACCAGCTCCATGGCGTTGGGATGGCGGTTCAGTGCCTTCTGGATCGTCTCGATGGCAACGTCCTCGGGTTTGCAGAGCAATTGAAACAGGGCCAGGCGAATCGGGTAGAGCGTCTCGTAGGGGTTGAGCTGGATCGCTGTGTCGTAGGATCGAACGACCTGCAGGTAAAGCGATTCACTCCACTGAGGAGATCGGTTCATCGCCTCGCGCCAGGCGTGGGCCTGTGCCAGCGGGATCGCGGGATCGAACGGGTTGAGCCGTCGGGCCTTGAGCAGCTTCCCCCGGTAAGCGGCGGGATCGAGATGCCCGCGCGAGGCGTTCTCAAGGATCGACCGCCCCCGGACGGGCATCCACAGCGCGACGGTGACGGCCAACGCGCCGCAGGCCGCCATCCCCAACGCCAATCGCCGGCCAAACAGCGACGTGGCGACGCGACGCGTCCGCTGCTCGGAGTCGACCAACGCCAACGCGCTCCACCCCGCCAGCAGGAACATCGCCACCGCCGAACGCGCCCCCCCGACCAGGATCAGCCCGCCCAGCAGCAGCGCAATCGGCGTGGCGGCCCCGGCCAGTCGCGTGAGGTGCGAACTCCCCAGGGGATCGCGATTGGGCCGCCGCACGATCAGATAAGCGATCCAGATCGCGAGCAGCACCGTGCCGATCACCCCGCCGATGGCCAGCAAGCCGAACGGCCCGCCCCACGGCGAGACGATCGCCGGATGCGGCGCGGCGAGCACCTCGGCCAGACGAACCACCGCCCGGTGCCCCCACCCGACCAGGATCGACTGGATCCACAAGTCCTGCTCGGCCTCCGCGCCCCGTTCGATCGCCAGCGCGAGGGGGGTGGGCAGGTTCCGGACCGAGACCAAATAATGAAAGCCGATCCAGGCGCCAACCAGCACGCACGCCAGCCGCAGCCCCATCCGCGCCCCGACGAACACGCGCCGTCGGCGCCCAAACGTCATGATCTCCGAGAGCATCTCGCCCGCGATCCCGAGCCGCCGGACCGCCGCCAGCCAGAGGATCGCGATCAGCCCCAACAGGACCGACCAGCCCGTCGCGGCCCGCCAGGGGTGGGTCACGACCAGCCCCCCCTCCATCCCCTGCCCGGGCAGACCGTCCAGTTCCTGCGGCGTGTGGAGGCTCGCCAGCCAGCCCACCGCGATCGCCGCAACCCAGATGCTCGTGGCCACGGACGGGTTGGCCCGCGCCATCAGCCACAGCCCCGCCGCCAGGACGAAAATCACGCCGAACTCCTGCGCCTCGCGCAGCCCCTCGAGCGGCAGCGGCCCCGTCAGCGACAGGATCGCCCGCACCGCCGCCGGAGCGATGAGCAACGTCACAAACGCCACGTCGCGCAGTTCCACCGCCGGCAACCCCCGAACCGCCGCCGCCGCCCCCAACGCCCCCAGCGCAAGCGGCAACGGCCACCACCGCGTCCACGGCGCCGTCGGGAAATCGAGCGTAATCAACGCCAACGCCAGCGCCAGAAACAGCAACGCCCACGGCAGCAACGGCCCGACCGCCCGCCCAAACGCAACGACGCAACGGCCAAACTCGACCCATCGCCGCCGATCGGGCGAGGGGGAGGTGAGAGGAGTTTGAGCGACGTGCGCCATGTCCGATTCCAAGCCGCGGGATCCTAAACCGTCACGGCCTCGACTATAACCCCGAACCCAACCGGACCAAACCAAATTCCCGCTCCCGGCGCGGCAACGTTCTTTGTTTGGAATCACGGGCGGATGAGATTATAGTATCGGAACCGTGATGACGTGGCGGCGAGGGGTGGGAACGTAGTCGCCGTGGGTTGGAGGTCCGGTGAGAACGTGGTCGCGCGCCACATCACCCGGTCGCTGATTTCATTAAGGTCGTTACAGGCGCCGGTATTCCTCTTCCAGTTCGAATCCGGGGGAGGTGACGATTGATTCCATGCGCTGCAGACGCTTGTCGAGTGACTGGAAGCGGCGGTGGACCTTGCGCAGGGCGTCGGGGCGGGAGGTCTGGTACATGTTCCAGAAATCCTCTTCCTCATCGGTTACGAAGGGACGCGGGGGAGACTCCTTCAGCGTCACGCCAAGCACGAAATAGAGAATCACGGGGACAAAGATACCGACATTACAGAACAAGCAGATCAGCAGAAAGACAATGCGCACGCCCCACGGCGAGAAGCCGAAATGCTCGGCGATTCCCCCGCAGACGCCCATCAGGACGCGGTCCTCGCGACTGCGATAGAGGCGGTTCCTCGTGTGTTGGGTCCGACGTTTCATTAGGTCCACTCCTTGTGGTGATTCCCGACTCGCTACCGAATGCGGTTCATCAAAATCGTCTCGATGTTCGCCACGCGCTCTTCCAGGCTGTCCATCTGGCCCCATATCTTGTGGAGCAATTCGGATTCTTCTTGCTGCGGCGCGGGTTCGGTCCGTGCTTTGCGCGATCGCCGAGAAAAGATAAGCATCAGCGATGCGAGACCCGCCAATGTGAGGGCGCCAATCAAACCAATCATGCCCACTGTCCCACGAACGCCTATGAATGTCGTATCAAGACCACCGGCCCAGACTATTGAATGCCTTCCGGGTTGACCAAAAGGAAAGCCTGTTACTGGAAGATTGTAACCACCTATATGGCAGGAACATAGAAGCCGCTGCCCATAGAATAAGAATGAGAAGCGCAAAACCGATCAAGCGCACCATGCTTTCGTCCCCTTCAAATTGCCGGGCACAACCCAATCTCTATCGGACCCGGTTCATCAAGATCGTCTCCAGATTCGCGACGTGTTCCTCCAAGCGGTCCAACTGCCCCCACATCTTTTCCAGAACCTCGAGTTCTTGTTCATCACCGGGGTCTGAGTTCCCGTTCGAAGGCTTCCGCCCATCGCCCCTGCTCGGTCGGAAAAAGACCAGGCCGATGATTAAGAGGACGAAGAAAACGAAGCCGGAATTGAAAATCACCCAATCATCCTCACCAATCCTAAGGACTTGGTCACAAACATAGGCCGTCAAGATCGCGAAGCCCGCGCAAATAAGCAGAAGGAAAAGATATGACATCATATGACGCATGGTTGATCGATCCGTCTCAGTAGGTTCGCCCGTCATCGGTCTCGCGCAGGCGGTTTTCCAGCGTCAGCTCAAGGTTGGCGATCTTCCGATGCACGCGGCAACTGTATTCGCGCTGCCACGCGGCGAGATCGCCGGATCGCGAGTCGCGGCGCCGGCCGGTGCATTGCCGCCGGCCACATTGTTTGGACGCGCGGCGCTTGCGCAGGGCGAGCCATCCCATCCAGCCGAGGATCGCGGCCGCGATCAGCGCGAGGATCAAGCCCGCCTTGAAGATCAGCGCCAGAATCGCCAGGCCGATACCCAAAACCAGCTTGACCACCCCGAACACGATCAGGAACAGGAACTTGAACAGGCCGAAAATCGTCGTCGCGCCCACCAGCAAGATCGCCGCGCCGACAAGCCATAGGATGCATAGTTTTCCAAACACGGTCCGTTCCCTCCACCGTCTTGTATGAATGTGTTACTGTCCCTGACTCAGCACGATCGTCTCCAGGTTGGTCAATCGCTCGTCCATCCGGTCCAGCATCCCCCAGATCTCCTTGAGCATTTCGCTTTCTTCGCGACTCAGGCTGCGGGCGCGATGACTCTTGCGCAGCCCGGAATAGAGCAGCATCAGCACAAGTGCGACCAGGGCCGTCGGAACGATGATACATAGCGCGATCAGCATAACGGGTCCAATTGCCATCTCCGGCGTTCCCCCTATTTCATAATTCGATCCGCGCCGCGCCCGCGCTCAAGCAGGATCGTTTCGAGGTTCGTGATGCGATCATCCATCTTATCGAGCGCGTTCCAGTTCTCGTGCAGCAACTCATCCTCGTCGCCGTCGAGCGTACGACGCTCGGACCTTTCCTTGCGGGCTTTCGCATCCGCGGCGATCTTCCGTGCGATGAGTGAGTAGACCATAAGAATCGCGACTAAAACGATCACGAACATGAATGGGTCGAATCTCATGATGGGATAATTTCCAGCGCGTTCCATTTTCCCCGAAGGCGGGCTTTGTGTTCAAGCTCCAATTCGGTCGCATCCGGGCCTCGGCGGCGGGGATTACTCGGTCGGCGGCGCGGCCGGATGTACTTTCTTTTTCAACTTTTCAAGTTCCTGCTCGATCTCGTCTTCGTGCTCGAGCTCTGACAGTTCCTCGCGCAACGTGGGCTTGCGCGGGCGCAGGCCGTTGACCAGGTCGCCGTCGGCCTCCATCCGGTCGATCCCCCGCTCATAGGCCTCGAAGCGGGCAAACGCCTCCGAGGTATCGACGCGGCGGATCGAGGACTGCGCCTTCATGCGCGAGCTGGCCGCCTGGCGACGCTGGAGGATCGTGCGCTGCTTCTCTCTGGCGTCGGCCAGCTTGGATTCCAGTTGGGCGATGTCGTCCTGGAAGTTGGCGACCGTCTGGCGCGTGGTGGCCAGTTCGTCCTCGAGGGCCTTGGCGCGGGCCTCGGTGCGGCACTTTTCGTTGAGCGCGGCGCGGGCCAGGTCGTCGTGGTCCCTCTCGACAGCCAGCCGGGCTTTGGCCTCCCAATCCTCGGTGGCGGACTGGGCGTGGCTGACGGTGCGCTCGAGCTGCTTTTGATCGGCGATGACCCCCGCGCAGTTGGACTTGACCTCGATCAGCGTGTCTTCCATCTCCTGGATCATCAGCCGCACCATTTTTTCGGGGTCTTCGGCGCGGTCGAGGATGGCGTTGAGGTTGGAGCTGACGATGTCGCGGAATCGAGTAAAGATACCCATGATCACTTACCTCTTTTTAGTCTGAGCAGTGAGACGATTCGAGTGACTCACTGCTGTTCTCTTTTTAAACGCAAAAACCGGGCCAACAGGCATAAATTTATGTAAAATCAATGAAGCCAATGCTTTAGATGAAGTCTCGACCGATTCAAAGGGCGACGGGTAGTGGTGCTTATTTTAAATGAATGGTTGATACCGCCAATAAATGGTGTATATTCACACCATGGCTCTTCAAGCTGAAAAACCCGACCAACTCCAGGCACTGGGCCAGTCCGAGGCCTTTATCGCGCTCCAGGAAAGCATCTCGCCGGCGGCGCGGACCGACCGGCCGGTGATTTTCATCGGCGAGCGGGGGACCGGCAAGGAATTGGCCGCCGCGCGCCTGCACCTGTTATCGCAGCGCTGGGGTCAGGCCTACGTGACGCTCAACTGCGCTTCGCTGACCCCGACGTTGATCGAGTCGGAGCTGTTCGGGCACGAGGCCGGGGCGTTCACGGGGGCGGTTCGCCAGCGCAAGGGCCGCTTCGAGCTGGCCGACGGCGGCTCGCTGTTCCTGGACGAGGTCGCCACGATCCCGCTGACCGTCCAGGAGAAGATCCTGCGCACGGTCGAGTATGGTCAGATGGAACGGGTGGGGGGGTCGGAGACGTTGCGGGTCGACGCGCGGCTGATCGCGGCGACCAACGTGGACCTGCGTCGTCTGGCCGCCGCAGGGCGCTTCCGCGAGGACCTGCTCGACCGGTTGGCCTTCGAGGTCATCACGCTGCCGCCCCTGCGCCGCCGCCGCGAGGACATCCCGCTGCTCGCGGCCCACTTCGCCCGGCGGATGGCCATCGAGCTGGGCCGGGAGGCCGTCCCCGAGTTTTCGGAGCCCGTCATGAGAGAGCTGCTGGACCATGACTGGCCGGGCAACATCCGTGAGTTGAAGAACGTCGTCGAGAGGATGACCTATCGGTCCGAGGGTGACTTAATTGACGAGGTTATATTAGACCCGTTTCAGTCTCTTTATGCGGTCGATCAAGGGGCCGGAACTTCGGCCCGCCGCCTCCGGCCCGGGACGCCGATAGATGAGGCGCCCGTCACCGTTCGGAAGGGACCGGGCGATGGGGGCGGCCCCGCTACCGACCGCCCCGATCTCACCGCTGGTTACCCACAAGACATGGCGCGCGAGTTGTTCACCGTCCCCCTGGCCGAAGCCGTCAAGCGCTTGGAGATCGCGCGTCTGCGCCGGGCCCTCGAACAAACCCGGTATAACCAACGCAAAGCCGCCCAGCGACTGGGGCTGACGTATCATCAGTTCCGCACAACCTATCGGAAGTACAAAGAACTGTTGACGCCGTCGGAGTAAGCGATTATCATCCCCGCGCAATGTCCGCCCGCGGTTTCGTGTCGGGGCCACACGCTGAAAAGACACGAGTCATAACCGCCTCACCGATTTCACTTCTAAACAAAGGTCAGTCGAATGCGCAGGAGACCTGTTGAACCGGCATGGGTCGCCATGTTGGCGTTATTGATCACGTTGCTCGGACCTTCCATTGTTCTCGCGCAAACGCCGGCGGGCACGGCGTTTACCTACCAGGGGAGCCTGCGCGATCAAGGCATCCCCGCCACCGGGCTGTATGATTTCGTGTTCAGTCTCCACGACCAGCCGACCGAGGGCGAAGCGGTGGGACCATCGGTCTCGCTGCTCGATATCGAAGTGGACCGCGGACTGTTCACGGTTGCGCTGGACTTTGGCATTGACGCCTTCACGGGGGATGCTCGCTGGCTGGAAGCGGCCGTCAAGCGCGCCGAGAACGATGGTCCCCCCGTGCTCCTGCTTCCGCGCCGGTGCCCTACAGCATCCGCTCGCTGACCTCGGCCGAATCGGAGAAGCTGGTGCGCGGTTTCGAAGTCGCCGAAGGCGAATCGATCGCGCCGGGCGACATCGTGGCGCTGACCGCGGAGGGGGTCATCAAACGCGGCTCGGGCAGCAGTTTCGGCGTCACGGCGGTCTTTGGCGGAGCGGGTCAGGGACGCCTCGCCGCGCTGTCGGAGACGGCGTTCGTCCTGATCCATGAAGGCAAGGCGTTTGTGGGGTTGATATCCGACAATTCGATTGGCTTCGGGTCCGAGTTCGTCTTTTCGGAGCAGGCGGTCGGGGAGTATTCGGTCGCCCCGTTGTCGGATTCAAAGTTCGTTGTCGTCTCCCACGAAGAGGGCATGAGTGTCATCGGCGACGTGGCCGGGGATATTATCGGTTATGGCGAGCAAGCGGTCTTCAACGGGGACGGAAGCGTCGAGGAACTCTCGATCGCCGTTCTCTCAGCCACGCAATTCGCCGTTCTCTATCGGAACACCGCAGACTCGAACATGGCCATGTTGAGCGTCGCGGATGTTTCGGGCAACTCGGTGAGCTTCGGCCCGGCGGTTGATTTCGTCGATGGTCCCGTGACCTCCACCGCGATCGTTCCCCTGACGAGCGCGAAATTCGCGGTCATTCATTCCGGCTCGGCCGGGATGGCAAGGGTGGGGACCCTTTCGCAAAACAGCGTCACGTCGGGGACGGCCGAGGAGTTTAGCGCCTCCCCCACGCCGGACTTCTCCGCGTTCGGGCTTTCGGACAGTCAGTGCATGATACTCTACGCCGACGGGGACAACGGCGGGGCGGGCACGGCCATCGTCGGCACGGTGTCGGATTCTTCCATCTTCTTCGGGCCGCCGACGGTCTTTCATCAGGCGGGGGCGCGGACCTTCATGGCCGCGGGCCTATCGGACTCCCTATTCCTCCTCGCCTTCCAGGGTAACGACGAACGGGTGCGCGGCACGGCGGTGTTGGGTCACATCGCGGGCAACGAGGTCAGCTTTGGCCCCGAGGTGAGTTTTAATAACGGCGGGCCCATCTCGGTGGCCGCCCTTTCGGGCGCCCGTTTTCTGATCGCGCATGGCGACGTGTCATTCGACGCGCCGCGGGCGCGCACCGGCGTGGTGCAAATGGGGGAGGCCAGGGGCAACTTGCTCGACGATCTGCATCCCCTGGGGATCGCCGACGCGACCGGGGTTGGCGGACAGAAAGTTCCCGTCATCGTTCATGGTATCTCAGGCCGGCATGCTGGCTTGACGCCCACCGGGGTCTATACGCCCATCCCGACGGGACGCTGACCACCGCGCAGAACCCGATCCGCGCCGGCATGGCCGTCTCGCCGACCGAACTGCTTCTCGAACTCACTCAGTAAGACGGCCACGAGGGGGGAGATGCGCCTTGTCCCCCCCGCCGGCCGGCAAGATGCCCGGGCGCCAAAGGTCGGCTCCGGTTCTTGGGCGGCTCCTTTATGTGATCAGCCCGTCCCCACCACACTGAATAGCTTGTGGCGCTTAGACGGCCACCCACCGATTTCGCAACTCGCGCCAGTCAGCGGCCCCGGGGGATCGCCGATTGACTTTGGACCGGGTCGGTGGCTAAATCACCGGTTCGCGCCGCGGCTGGCCGGGCGTGGTTCGCGGGAGACCCCACCGTGAAGTGCGGGGGGCGGCCGAGACTCATGGGGGGATTCTTTTTTTTGGCTTGGATTCTGCGCACTTACGCCATCCGCGAGGTCGTCTCGCCGACGCTGCTTTCCCTGTTGTTGTTGACCTTCATCTTCATCATCGGACAAATCTATGATCTGATCGACCTTGTCCTGCAGCCCGGAGTCCGCTTGACCCACGTGTTGGACATCCTGGTCTCATTCGTCCCATCGATCCTGGTCTTCGTGGCACCGATGGCCGTCCTGATCGGGGTCTTGGTCGGGGTGGGCCGCATGACGCTCGATCGCGAGGTCCTCGCCATTCGGGCCAGTGGGATCAACCTGTTCGGCGTCTACCTGCCGCTGCTGGCCTTGGCCCTGCTCATCAGCCTGGGAATCATGCTGCTGGCCGGCGGGCTGGTGCCCAACATGATGGTGCGCGGGATGCGGCACGTCAGCGAATTGCAGTTCGAGGTCATCACCTCGCTGCCCGCGGGTCAATTCCACGAGAGCGAGAACCTCGGATCAAGCAAAGGGGACCTATCGATCTACTTTGCCGAACGCGACGAGGAAACCCGGCAGATGAAGAAGGTCCTGATCAAGATCGACCGCGAGTTCGATTCGGAGGGATTAGCCAAGGACCTGTTGGAGAAACGAGAGCTGGAAAGGCGCAATCGGGAGACGGCCCTCGCGCCGCCCGGGTCGGCGGCGGACGAGGGCCGGCCCGCGGACGCCCCGCAACGCTCGGGCGAGGAGACGGCGCCCGCGCCCGATCCACTCGAGGAGATCAATATTCGCGATAAGCTCATGACGCTCATCGTCGCGGAGACCGGGGAGATCAAAACGGGCCTGCGCCGAGGGGAAGAGGCGGGGGAAGGACCGACCGCGGCGATCATGCTGACGCTGAGAAACGGTCATTTCCAACAGTATGCGCCCGACGACCGGGATTTCTTATCCCTCCGCTTCAAACGGTTGCGCAAGCTGCTCTTCGCGGATCCCAAGATCAAGAAACGCCACAAGACCCGCACCAGCAAGGAGTTGCGCGAGTTCATCGCGGATAAGGACAACAAGAAACACCGGGGGTTGGCGCACAAGGAATACGTCCAGCGCCAGGCGGTCTCGCTCGCCTTTTTCGCGTTTGCCTTGATCGGCGTCCCATTGGCGATCTGGATCAGGCCGTCGGGAAAATCCTGGGGTATTTTGCTCGCCATCGGCCTGATGCTTATCTACTATGTGCTCATGCAATGGGGCCTGTCGCTGGTGGAGGAGGAGCGGGCGTTCGGCGTGGCGGTTGCATTCTTACCCAATATCCTGTTCTCTGTGATCGGCGCATTTTTGTGGTGGCACATGTTGAGGAGTTAGGCGACTCGATGAGCGGGCTCAAGCGCGGCACTTCGATCGGACCGGGGGTAGTCTGCCGATTGTTGGCGGCGGCCATTCTGGCGTTGGTTGGCACCGCTCCGCTGGGGGCGCAGTCGGTCTCTCAACTCCTGCGCGAGCCGGAACTCGAGCGCGGCGAGGCGCGCCGTTTGATCGCCCCCAGGGAGCTGACCCAGGAACTGACGCTCGATCACATCACCGTGCCGCCCCGCGCCGAACGCAAGCGGCAGGCGGGACTGCGCCAGCTCATGCGCCCGGTGACCGAGTCCGAGTCGCTCTTGCGCGTGCGGGCCCTCGAGCAGCTCATCGACTACGACGAGGAGGACCAGATCCTCTACGGCCCCGGTCGCACCCAGGTCTTCTACGGCCGTTACTTCCTGGAGGCCGACAAGGTCGTGCTCGACGCGCGCCTGCGCGAGATTCAGGCCGAAGGCGACGTTATCCTGAAAATCGATGAGGACGTCATCAACGCCGAATCGATGCGGTTCAACTTCGATCAGGGCGAGGGCGTGGCCTTCGACGTCAGCGGCGAGCATTTCCCCATCTTCTTTCACGACGCGGCCAAGAAGGGGGACCTCCCGGAGGGGATCCCCCAATTGCAGCGCGTTTCCGAGCACGAATCGCTCTTCCGCCAAACCGACGTGACGACCTGCAACTTCAGCGTCCCCCATTTCCACGTCAAGGGCCGCGAGGTGATTCTTTACGAGCAAGACCGGATCTTCATCCGGGGGGCGACCTTCCACATCTGGAGCGTTCCCGTCTTTTATTTGCCCGTCTACTCGCGCTCGCTGACCGAGAGCAGCCCTTGGTTCGTTCAGCTCGGGTATGGCTCGCGTTCGGGATTCCGCATCCGGGTGGGCTACGAATACAAGCACCGCACCGAGGAGCCGAGTTTCGAGGACGACGGGAAGTTGGTGACCCGGTCGGCCGGCACGGGTCGTGTGTACACCGACTATCTGTCCAAGGAAGGCCATGGAACCGGCCTGGATTATGATTACCAGTTCGAATTCAATAAGCACCGCGGGGATTTCTCTCTCTATGGATTCAAGGACTCGGAGCGCAAGGTAGCCAGTCCCCGCCTCAGAAGTTCCGATCTGCTCGACATCGGTGAACAAATCGACGACGACGACGATCTGGGAAATGAGAACGATCGCTGGCGCTTCAAGTGGCGTCACCGCACCGACATCACCGATGATCTCAACCTGATTCTCAATATTGACGAGTTCAGCGATCCCGACATCTTTCGCGACGTGCTGGATTTGTTCTCGGAGGATTTCGAGGAGCGCGAGCGGCAGGTGGTGCGGCGCAGCCGGGTGGCCCTGACCTATCTGAGGGAAGCCTACGTCGTGCGCATCATGGCCGAGATGAAAGACCGCATCGGCATCGACCGCTTTACCGATTTCTCGGATCCCCGCGACGACAACCGCGATTTCGACCTGCAACCCGACAGCAGGTTGGATGACGTTGAGGCCGACGGGATCAGCAACGACCGCTTTGGCCGGGTTTCATCGCGGTTGCCCCAGATAAACTTCGCCACGCGCTGGCTGCCGCTGGGCCGCAACCCGACCTACACCATGAGTGAATTCTATATCTACAACAACTTGGACAAGGGATTGAACGTCGTGGACGACGACGACGATACTTATGTTCAGGGGGTCGAGCTGTACCAGGCCCTTTTGCATCAATGGAAAATCAACCCGCGCTACACCCTGTTGACTCAGGTGGGCCTAGGCTTCGGGGGGGTTGACCGCGAGGACGACCTGGGCGGCGCGCCGAATCCATCGGACGGCCTGGAATTTACCGACGACAACGGCACGTTCCGGATTGGCAACGATACGCGCAACTTCAAGGACGTGAGTAACGCTTACGTCTGGGGCGATGCCAAGGTCCAACTCAACGCCCGCTTCTCCGACGCCCTGCGCGGCGACTTGCTGTGGCGGATTCGCGAGACGACCGACGACTTCCTGGGCGACTTCCACGCCTCGATGGGCAACCTGACCGCGCGCGACGACTTGTTCAACTACAAAATCCGCGAACACTGGATTGAAGGCGGATTGAACTACCGCTTGGTCCGCCCGCTCATTAATGTTTATGCGCGGGCCGGCTATAACCTGACCAGCCGGAGCGAGGTTTATTCCAAGGAGCAGCTCGCCTTCGCGCGGACCGGGTTCAGTTGGAGCAACCAGCGCCAGACCCTGGTCATCAACCCTTTCCTGGGCTGGGAACAGCAACAGAAATTTGATCCTAGCGACGACAGGGCGTTCGAAGACCAGGAGATCGACGTGGGGCTGAAAATGAGTTATTCGCCCATCCATGGGCGTTGGTATTTCGTCGTCGATGCCCGCCACCGGATCGACTTGGAAGGCCGGGCCCAGCTGCGCAATGGGGAGAAGTTAACGTTCTTCGAGGAAGAGGAAACGGCCACCGACGCGCGCCTGACGCTGGGGCGGGAACTGGGACCGAAATGGAACACCGAGTTCAGGGTCCATTGGGATGACGACGTGGGCGGTCTGCGTGAAGTGACGTGGATTCTCGAGCGCGACCTCCACGATGCGGTCGCGGTGCTGCGCGTCAGCGGGGAGAATGACGACGAGGACTCCAACGACCGGAAAGACCGCTCCTCCGACGCCACAAATCTCGACGTGCGGCTTGGGCTCAGGTTCAAGCTGCCCGACCGCAACGTGGCCTTCGGGGCCGATCAAATCCAAACGCTCAAGGGCAGCACACGCCGCGCGGCCCTGGCGTTCTGACCTGGGCCTCACGCGTGACATGACGATGAACCGGACGAGCAAAATTTCCCATATCACGTCTGATCTGGAGCCGGACCCGGACTCGTTGATCTCGATCGACGATCCGGATTGGCAAAAGGGGTTTCTGGCGCGGCGGCGGCTGGAAAAGGCGCGCGTCCCGCCGCGCTTCCTGAACAAGACGATCGACAACTTCGCCCATCGCGACAAGGCCCGCAAGGAACTGCGCCAGCAGGCTCGCGCTTACACTTCGGGTTTTCATGCCGACATCGAGCACCATCGGGCCAAGGGGCTGCCTCGCGGATTTCCCAAGGGGCTTTTCATGACCGGCGCGGTCGGCTGTGGCAAGACCCATCTGGCCGTGGCCATCCTTAAAGACGTGATCGCGAAAGGCTACTCCGGTCTGTTTTATAATTCGCCCGACCTGCTGCGAGATATCCGCGCCACGTTTCAGCCGACCAGCGACGTGACCGAGGACGACCTGCTCGAGGTCGTCACCCAGACCGACCTGCTGGTCTTCGACGACGTGGGAACCGAAAACGTCACGGGTTTCGTCCTCGACCGCTTCTACCTGATCATCAACGAGCGCTATCAGGGCTGCAAACCGTTGATCATCACCACTAATCTGGACCTGGAGACCCTCGAGGGCCGTTTGGGTAAAGCCATCGTCAGTCGCATCCTGGAGATGAGCGAAAGATTCGGCCCCTTCCCCGGCGAAGACTGGCGCCGCCGTAGTATGAGGTAGGGAGGCCGGGTCTCGGTCTCCGACGCGCCATAGCCGCTTTAGCACCGGAGCGGTCTCGGGTTGAATCAAACTGATCCCGGAATCCTCCTCCTTTTCCGAACATTAGTCTCAAACCTTTGCCAGATATCAACCCTGGACCCTGGACCCTGAACCCTGGCCATGCCCCCCCGAAACCCGATCTACTCCCTCCTCATCGCCAACTGGAACGGCGAGGCCTACATCGAGCGCTGTCTGGGATCGGTGTTGGCGGCGGTGCGACGGGCGGGGGTCGAGATGGAGGTCGTCGTCGTTGATGACGCCAGCGCGGACCGCTCGCCCGATCTGATTGCAACCGGCTTCCCCAAGGTTCGGCTGATCCGCCTGGAGCGCAACGTCGGTTTCGGGGCGGCGGTGGGCCGTGGGATGGCGGAGTTGGACGCCGATTGGGTCTTCCTGCTCAATAACGATCTAGCCCTGCGTGTCGATTTCTGCGAGCGGCTGATCCGGACCCTGAACCAACAAGACGCCGAGAACGTGTTTGTGATCGGGGCCCTCACGTTGGACTGGGAGACCCAGGAACCCAACCACGGCGGCCAGCTCGCGCGTTGGCGCGCAGGGATGATCGTGCAGGAGCCTTTCGATGCCGGGCGCGCGGAGCCGGCCGATTTCGTGCAGGCCGGGGCGTGTCTGCTCAACCGCGCCAAGTTTCTCAACCTGGGAGGATTCGCCGACATCTATCACCCAGGTTACTGGGAGGACTACGATTTGGCCTGGCAGGCCCGCCGGGCCGGTTGGCTGAACCTCCATGAACCTCGCGCGGTGGCCTATCATCGCGGCAAAGGGTCGATGCGGGAACTCCTGGGCCCGTGGGGCCTGTCGCTGGTGCTTGGGCGCAATCACTTGCTGTTCAACTGGGCGAACCTGCGGGACGCGGGCATGATCGCCCGTCACCTGTTGGCCCTGCCGCGATGGGTCCTGACCGATCCCTTGAGACCCTCCGAGGCGAGCCGGGGCCGAGCGCTGTGGGCCGCCCTGGGTCGTCTGCCGCGCCTGCTGCGCCTACGGCGGCGGCGAGCCGCGCTCCAGGGGCCGAGCGATCGGGAATTGCTGACCGGTTCCAGGCCCGCGACCGTAAGCCGTTCGGCCGGCTAAGGCCGCCAGCACGCCGGGTCGCCCAATGTTGAATCTTTTCGCTTTTGGGATCGCTTGACTATTGACCATTCTACCCGATTGACCCTATGATGAAAGATAGCAAAATGGAGAGGCGTTCAGCCTAGGGCAGCGGGTCGCTGACAGGTGAATGGTGCGTATCCAGGGACGGGTCCGAGCCACGCCACGCCAAACCTTGAAGTTACGGACCCCCAAACCGGCATCTCGCCGAGGTGCTATGTGAATCCATTGGGCATCATATTCATCGTCGCGTTGGCCGGGGGCCTTGCGTGGATCAACATCCTGCGCAGAGAGACGCGGCGACTACACGCCCTCGTCCGCCAGGCCCAGCTCGAGCAGGAAGCCGTCTTATCGTTCATTGACAAGATCGGCGAGAAGATCACCAGCGATATCGACCTGGACGAGACCCTCGATATCATCGCGCGATACATCGTCAACGCGACCCAAGCCGAGTCCGGGGCGATCTTCCTCGTCAATGAGGAGGAACAAACCCTTCAGGCGCGGGTGGTCGTCGGTCCGTTTCCATTGCTTCACGAGAGCCAAGAACACGTTCTGACCAAGCCCAAGTATCTGACGGAAAAGATTAAGAAGGACCCGATCAAGATTGGCGAAGGGATCGTCGGTCAGGTGGCCGAGCAGGGCGAACCGCTCCTGGTCACCGACGCCAAGACCGATCCGCGGGTGCCGCACCACGCCTCGATGCTCAGCGAGGTTGATACCATCATGCTGTGCCCCCTGCGCGTGCGCGAAGAGGTGCTGGGCGTGCTGGTCGTGGTCAACAAGCAGGGCGAGGAGCAATTCAATGATCGCAACGTGGCCTTGCTCCAGGTCCTGGCCGACCAGGCGGCGGTCACCACCGACCTGGTCAAGCTCTACGACGTGCTCTCCAAACAGAAGCGGCTGGAACAGGAGCTGAAGGTCGCTTATGAGTTCCAAAAGATGCTGCTGCCGCGCAAGTTCCCGTGCCTGCCCGGCTACGAGCTGCACGCCATGAGCGAAGCGGCCACGGTGGTCGGGGGCGATTACTTCGACTTTTTCGAGGTGGACGAGGACAGCCTGGGGCTGGTAATCGCCGACGTCTCGGGCAAGGGCATCCCGGGGGCGCTGATCATGGCCATGGTGCGGGCGGTGCTGCGGGCCGAGGCCAGGGGCAACCTCTCGCCCAAGGAGGTCCTCTCCCGCGTCAACGAGCGTATCCTGTCCGACACAAAAGAGAACGTGTTTATCACGATGACGTATGGTATCCTCAATTACAGGACGGGTGTATTGCGATTTATACGGGCTGGCCACGAGCCGTTGCTCATCTTTGGGGCCCACGGAGGCGGAAAGGTCACGCAACTGGCCCCCGAGGGGATCGCCCTGGGATTGGTGGATGACGAAATCTTCGACCACAACGAGCAGCTCGAAATCCAGCTGCATCCCGGTGAGATCGTCCTGCTCTATACGGACGGGGTGATCGAGGCGATGGACAAAGCGAGTTCTGAATATAGCCGTGAGCGCTTGATCACCAAAATGGAGGCGGTGGGCGACGGCTCGGCGAAAGGACTGATCGAGGCGGTGGTCGAGGACATCCATCAGTTCACGTTGGGCAACCCCCAACACGACGACATCACCATGCTCGCCATCCGCGTGCTGGCGAGCGAGGTCGCTCGATGGGATTCTCAATCGTGACAGCGCGCAGGTGATCTCGCACGCTGAATTGGTCGAGGCGCGGATGCCCGAGCAACTGATCGAAATGCTGACCGCTGACAGCTTGTGGTGCCCGATCCGCACCAACAAGGGCCTGCGCCTGCTTTTGGTCGCCGACAAGGTCTATCAGGACGAGCCGATTTCGGGCAATGACCTTTTGCACGTGAACTGGTTCGCCGGTCAGGTGGCACTGGTGCTCGAAAACGCCGAGATGTTTCATCATCTGGAATCGGCCTACAACAGCCTGCGCGAGCTGGACCAGATGAAGACCAACTTCCTGGCGACGATCAGCCGTGAACTGCGCACGCCCCTGACGGCCATCACCGGATACCTACAACTGCTTCTCGAGGGCAAGATCGGCGAACTCTCCTCGTCCCAGATCGAAGTCCTCAAACGCATCCAGGCCCACGGCGACATGCTGACGGGGAAAGTCAACGACGTGATCGAGATCGCCGAGCTGGATTCGGACCGTTCGTTGGAGGTCGAGCTCAAACCGATCGATCCGCTCAACGTCCTGATGAACATTTTGCCCCGGGTCGAATCGCGACGGGCGATGAAGGATATCAGCATTGAACCGATCCTCACCCAGTCCATCCCCTCGATTCTTTGCAACGCGCAGGGTCTGGGCCGCATCTTGTTTCACCTGCTCGATAACGCCATCAAGTTCAGCGACTCCAACAGCTCGGTGCGGGTCGAATTCCTGCAGATCGATGACGCCCTGCATATCACCGTCGCCGACAACGGCATCGGGATCTCCCGCGAACAGCTCAAGAAGATCTTTGACTCCTTCTATCAAGTCGACAGCGAGCTGACGCGCTGCTACGACGGCCTGGGCATCGGCCTGGCGATCATCAAGCGGCAAATCGAATTGACGAAAGGTCAGATCGAGGTTGAGAGCGAGCTGGGCCGGGGTTCGCGATTCACAATTATCTACCCGCTGGCCGAGCAGCCGTGAGCCAAGCCGCCGTCCGGGTTGAAAACCTCAGCAAAACCTTCCGTCTGGCGCGCGTGCGCGATCAAGATGACCCGCGCCGTGAACCCCTCGGCCGGTGCCACGACCGCTTTTGGGCCTTGCGCGATGTTTCGTTCTCGATCCCGCGCGGTCGTACCCTGGGTCTGATTGGGCCCAACGGTTCGGGCAAATCGACGTTGCTCAAGATCCTGGCGCGGGTGATGGCACCCGAGAGCGGCCGGGTCGAGACCGACGGGCGGGTGGGCGCGCTGCTCGAGCTGGGCGCCGGCTTTCACCCCGACCTGACCGGCATCGAGAACGTCTACCTCAGCGGTGCCCTGCTGGGGCTGTCCGAAGGCGAGGTCGATCGCCTCCTGCCCGACATCATCGAGTTTGCCGAACTCGAACGCTTCATGGACATGCCGGTCAAGCATTTCAGCTCGGGCATGACGGCGCGGCTGGGCTTCGCCGTCGCCACCCGCCTGGCACCCGAAGTCCTGTTCATGGACGAAACCTTCGCGACCGGCGACGCCCGTTTTCAGGCCAAGGCACTGGCCCGGGTCGCGGAATTGAAGAGCCGGGGCCACACGCTGGTTCTGGTCAGTCACAATCTGGACCTGATCATGCAAATGGCCGACGAGGTGCTCTGGATCGACCTCGGCCAAATCCATCGCCAGGGCAACCCGCGCACTGTTTTGACCGAATACCGCGGCAGCAGCCGGGGCCGGATCGAAACCATCGGCCATGGACCCGGACTGCTCGACCTGAACGCGATGTTCCACGGCGGGGTGCCGCCGTCACGCCAGGTCAGGATCGAAGACGTCCGTCTCTCCGTTGCCGAAGGAGGAACCAGCGACATGCCGGGGGGAAAGCCGGGTTCGGGCGTTGAGGCCGACGGCCCGCTTGAGATCGGGATGGGCGATACGTTGCGGCTCGAGCTGGAACTGGCCCACGCCGGGCCGCATCCGGCTCATATCCACGTCGAGACGGCCTGGCTGCGCGCCGAAGATGGACAAATCCTGGCCCAGTCACGCACGCCGGCCCGGCTCGATCCCGAGAGACCCACCACCCGCCTCACGCTGGACTTCCCCGACTGGCCGCTGACCGAGAGTGTCTGGAGATTGGCCGTGGCCATTTCCAGCCACCCCGACGATCCCGACCCGAACGGCGGCGTCGAGGAGGCGGTCTACCATGATCGCGTGGCTCCCGCCGGCGCCGTTCGCGTGACCACCCCCAACCCCTTCGAACTGCCGATGACCCTTCACATTCCCGTCAACTGGGAAGTGTGACCCGAGCACTGGCACCAGACGCAACCGGATTGGCTAACGGCTAACCCCCGCGGCTTTTGGCGGTCCGGCTCTTCGCCTGGCCTCGCTTCTTCTGGGAGGGCGGACGTCGAAGGTATGGGGCCGCGGCGGCGTGGCGGGCGGGTGGATCGACTTCCGGGCCGAATGCGAGCAGGCTGTCTTTACAATGAACCACGTGGATGCGCTCAATCGTGCGCAGCTCCGCGCCCGGCCGGGCTTGCTCGACGAAGGCGAGGGCTTCGTTGACGGTCCGCATGCCGGGCGGGTGGGGACGCCGGCGCATGTCCCACAGCCACTGACGCAGCAGCTGGCGGCGCAGCAGCGGCCCGGCCTCCGTCCAACAGGGGTGGCTTAGGTCAAGCCTGTCGCCGGCGGGCTGGGGCGGCTCGCACCGCATCCGGCCGAGCAGTATCCGAGCCGCTTCGGTCAGGACCGTCGCCTCCTCTTCGATCAACGCCGCCGCCCCGGCAATCCGCTCGGTCGGGTCCAGGCCGATTTTCTCGCGCATGAGCGGCAGGACGGTGTGGCGCACCCACGCCCTCTTGCCGGCCTGGTCCAAATTGGTGGGATCCTCGCGCCAGTCGATCCCGCGCGCGCGGAGGTACTCCCGCATCTGCCCACGGCGCCCCCCGAGCAGGGGCCGGACCAGCGTGAGCCCCCCGAAGCGCTCCACGGCCCGAATCGATGCCAAACCGGTCGGCCCGCTTCCGGCCAGCAGGCGAATCAAGAACGTTTCGGCGCGGTCGTCGGCCTGATGCGCCAACAGGACGGCCCTGGCGTCCCAATGCTTGGCAACCGCTCGCAGCCGTTCCAGGCGGGCCTCGCGCATGACCTCTTCGCTGAGGGGCGAGGCGGCGACAAGGTCGTCCGGCAACCGCTCCACGAAGCATTCCAACCCGTAACCCTCGACCTGTTCCATGACAAAGCGGGCCTCATCGGTGCTCTCGGCCCGTTGGCGATGGTCGACGTGGAGGACGGCCAATTCCCATCGCGCACGTCCCGCTCGCCGCGCCGCCAGGTCGAGCAGCGTCATCGAGTCCCCGCCGGCCGAACAGGCGAGCAACAACCTCGCGCCCGGCCGTAACGGATCGAGACCGCGACAGGATCGCCCAAAGGCATTCTCGACCGCGATCACGCTGGCCGGTTGCTTCACTCGTGGCATAGTCTCGCGATACTCCTTCGCGATCGAATCGAACTATTTTCATATTCATTAAATGTTCCGGTTGTCGCAACGGCCATGGTGACCTATTCTGTTCCTTAAGATGTGCCGCTTGTCAGCGATCCTCTTCATTCTTACAGCCTTGTTTCCGCCAACCCTGGTTCCCGGCCAGGACCCGTTTGAAGATCCCATGGAGCCGCAAGCAATCGCCCGAATGGGCGAGCTGGCGCAGGCGTTGGAGCAGTGCGCGGGTGACACCGGTTTCTTTGTCCCGCTCGAAGAGCTCAACGATACGACCAACCCAGCCGCCGATTCCCCCGGCGATTACCTGAACGATCAGGGGGGCGTCCATGCGATCGATTCCGGCCGGGGGAGCTTCCTGGAGGGGCGGCAAGACCTGAGTGCCGCGTGGGGCGGGCCCTACCTGACCTACGGTCCCGGCGAAGTCCAGTCCCCCGAGGGGCCGTACGAGGCCGGCTCCCCACTCGATCCCTGGGGCGAGCCGTACTATCTTCCCCCCCCCTGGGGCTGGTTCGCGGAGATTCGGGCACGTTGAGCGCCGAAATCTTCGGCGACGGCTTCGAACGCTTCACGATCGTTTCGCTGGGACCCGGCGGCGTCCCCGGAAGCGGCAACGATCTGGTCTACCAACTCGGCGCGACCCCGGCCGGTCCGTCATTGGCCGGCATGCAGGGGCCCGACGTGGTGCGCGAGGGCGCGCTGCATCAGGTCACGGCTGGCGCCGAAGTCCAGTTACGCGGCTACGGCCTGGGTCCGGCCCAAACCGACGCCGCGCTGCTTTTTGGTCCCAGCGAGCTGTCCGATATTGGTTTTTGGCGGGATACGCGGATCGAATTGATGCTGCCGACCGACGTGGAGGGCCGCGAGGGCTTGTTCGTCGAGCGCGGGGCGGAGCGCAGCAACGCGCTGGACGTCGAGATTTCCATCCCGCAAAATGCCGCCCTCGATTGGGCAGTTTATCCCTGACCGAAAAAACCTAGTCCGTCGATCCTGAAAAAGACCCCTTGCCCAAGAACAATGGGATCAAAACGCTGGTGGGTAGTGTATAGTTTTGCAAGAAAAGCGGTCAGTCGCCGCCGAAACCTTGCGGAAGTTGGTGCCATGAAACCCAAGCCCTCCCCGTGCGAAGACCTGCAAGGCGATCTGTTCAAGTTTGGACTGCAAG
>Ga0310121_10001058_pt1 | contig 29057 bp, 30 predicted proteins | sample CB27_Tmax_986_MG_FD_203504 | JGI IMG/M metagenome (GOLD analysis project Ga0310121, IMG submission 203504) | Marine microbial communities from Western Arctic Ocean, Canada - CB27_Tmax_986 | ecosystem: Environmental > Aquatic > Marine > Oceanic | place: Canada: Western Arctic Ocean | collected... | reverse complement strand
CGAACGTCGCGGCCGGGCCGGAGTACTCGCGGCGACGTTGGGGGCGCTCGTCGGGGAGGTTTTCGTCCATCAGCTCACGGTCGCCAGCGCCACCAGCAAGACCGTTGGCGCGCGCCCTACCGTACCAAAGGGCCGCCGGGGGCGGGCGCCGTCGGGCCGGGTTCACCGGCGCGTGGGTGGGCGCGCGGAAGGGTCTCCGGTTCGGGCAGGTGGTGGCGGTCCTCCTCTGCCCCCCAGAGCTGGCCGACGAAACGCAGCACGAAGACGGCAGCGACGCCCAGGGCACCCATGAGCATCAGCGTTTGTCGAATCCCGATCGCGTCCGCGAGGATGCCGATCGGCATCGAAGCGATCCCGAAGAGGCTCCAGGACAGCATCGACAACGACTGCACGCGCCCGTGGTAACGCCCATCACTGAGCGAGATCGAGAGGGCGTTGTTGAGCGACTGGAAGGCGGCCGAGAAGGCGCCTACGACCGCGATCGCAAGGAGCCCCATGACGAAGTTCGAGGCGAACCCGAGCAGTGCGACCGCCGCCCCGAAGCCCAGGGCGAGCACCGGCTGCAGGTGCCAAGCGCGCGGTTGGCTCGCGATTCCGGCGACGATCACGATCGCAATCACCGCCCCCACGGCCTGGATCGACGAGAGCACGCCGAGGCCGCGCGAGCCCGAGTCGTAGATGTCGATGGCGAGGGACGGCAGGAACGACTGGAAGGGGAAGGCGAACGCCGTCAGCGCGAACGAGGTGAGGATCAGGATCGCGACGGAGGGGCGGCTGCGGACGTAACGCAGGCCGTCGACGAGGTCGGCCATCGGTGAGGTGGCCTCGGTTCGTGCTTCCGGCTCACCCGGTGGCAGGCGCAGGGTGGTGTAGATGGCGATGAGGAAGCCCAGGGTCGTCATAAAGTAGACGCCGCCAAGGCCGATGAACCAGATCGAGATGAAGACTCCGGCGAGGGCCGGTCCGACGACGCGCGTTCCGTTCATGCTGAGCTGCTGGAGGACGATGGCGTTGCCGACCGCCTCGCGGCCGACGAGGTTGCCGATGAACGCCTGGCGTGCGGGCCCCATAAAGGCGAAGCCCACGCCCTGGACGAAGCTCGCGACCAGCAGCATCCAGAACTCGATCAGGCCGAGCGCGATCATCAACGCGATCCAGCCCGCGTTCAGACCGATAACGGATTGGGAGACGAGGAGGGTGCGGCGCCGCGGGAGGCGATCGGCGAGCACACCGCCCCAGAGCGTGAATACCAGGCTGGGTATGCCGAAGGCGAGCATCACGGCGCCGAGGGCAGTGTTCCTGCCCGTCAGATCGAAGGCGAGGAACCCCCGCGCGATGATCTGCATCTGCATGCCCAGGAAGGAGAACAGCGTCCCCATCCAGAGCATGCGGTATTGGGCGTTCTCCAGTGAGCAGAACGTCCGCGTGAAGTAGCCCTTCAAGGGCCGGCAACCCTTACGTCTTCGTCAATGTTCCGAAGCGTGGCAGCGGCCCCTACGCGCCGGTTGCGGGGAGGCGGAGGCGGTCCGCCAGCAGCCGCCAAGCGTCTGTCTCCACGGCCTCCGGCGGGCGCGTCGCGTCGAGTTCGACCCACGTCCCCGGGGGCGCCTGCGCGAGCTGCGCGCGGTAGCCCTCGCGCACCCGTTCGTGGAACGCGAGCTGTTCACGTCCCGTCGCCGGTCCTTCGGCGTCGCCCAGCTTCCGCCGCAGGCCGACCTCCGGGGGGACATCGAGGTAGATCGTGAGGTCCGGCACGAGGCCGCTCGTCGCCGAGGCGTTCGCCTCGGCGAGGCGGCGCAGGTCCAGCCCGCGCCCGTACCCCTGGTACGCGATCGTGCTCGCCCGGAAGCGGTCGCAGAGCACGATCGCACCCGCCCCCAGTGCGGGGCCGATGATCTGGCTGACCAGTTCGGCGCGCGCAAGCAGGAACGCGAACGCCTCCGCCCAAGGCGTGAGCTGCTCCGAGAGGAGGTCGCGGACCTGCTCGCCGGCGGGCGTGCCCCCCGGTTCGCGCACTTCGATCGTGTGCACGCCCGCGCGTTCGAGGCGTCGCGCGATGCGGGCGGCGAGCAGGCTCTTGCCAGCGCCCTCGCCGCCCTCGAAGACGATGAAGTGCGCCTCTCTTTCCGGTTCCGAGTTGACCTTCCCGGCGGTCGCGTCGTTGCTCAACGGCCGTTCGAGACCGGCGGCACGGGGAGGATGCGCACGCGGCGGTCTGGCTCTGAGCCGTAGCTTTCGCTGTCCAAATTGAAACGCCCCGCGAGCTCGTGCTGGACGCGGCGGATGTAGCTGTTCGCGGGCGCCAGCTCGAGCGGTCGTCCGTCGGTGAGCACCTGCGCGATGGCGTCCTCGGTCTCGCGATAGGCCTCGGCGATGGGGTCACGCCGGAACTGCTGCCCGCGAAACTGGAGAAGCACCTGCTCCATCTGGAAGAGGGTGTTGCTCTTGATCACGTAAATCGGGAGTGAGCGTTCCTCCGCCTCGCGGATGAGCGCGGGCTTCTTTCGGTACGAATGTCGCAGGGTGATCAGGGCTTCGGCGTTGCGCAGATCGTCAACGAGCTGGACGGGCACGTCCGTCTCCTGAATCGCCTGCTGCAACCGGCCTCGGGACACGCCGAAGGGGAAGAGGCGGAGGCGGTCCTCCTGCGGCTTCGTTTGCCCCCGCTCGACGGCTGCCGGCTGAGAGCGCTCCGGGTCTGCCCGGCCGGTCCGTTCCTGGGGCTCCCACTCCTCCGCCGCCACGACGTCGATCGCGCCTTCGCCGGAGAGCTGCCGTACCTCAGGCGGGGCGGCGAACCCACGCAGCTTCGCGTCGACGGTCGCGGCGACGTCCTCGTGCAGCGCCACGCGATGCCAGCTCTGGATCTCGATCACAGCCTCGAAGGTGGGCGGCGCCTTTCGTTCGAGGATGGATTTCTGGGTGCCCCGGCGGCGCGCCTCCTCGTCGCTGAGGGTGACGGACTGAACGCCGCCGACAAGGTCGGAAAGGGTGGGGTTGGCGACGAGGTTCTCGAGCGTGTTGCCGTGAGCGGTGCCCACGAGCTGCACGCCCCGCTCGGCGATCGTGCGGGCGGCCGTGGCTTCGAGCTCGGTTCCGATCTCGTCGATCACGATGACTTCGGGCATGTGGTTCTCGACCGCTTCGATCATGACGCCGTGCTGGAGCGCAGGGCTCGCAACCTGCATTCGGCGCGCGCCGCCGACAGCGGGGTGGGGGATATCGCCGTCGCCCCCGATCTCGTTCGACGTGTCGACGATGACGACGCGCTTGTTCGCCTCGTCGGCGAGCACGCGCGCGACCTCGCGCAGCATCGTCGTCTTGCCTACGCCGGGGCGGCCGAGCAGGAGGATGCTCTTCCCGCTCATGACGAGCTCTTCGATGATGCGGATCGTTCCGTACACGGCGCGCCCGATACGGCAGGTGAGACCCACGATCTTGCCCCGCCGATTGCGGATGCCGGAGATGCGGTGCAGCGTGCGCTCGATGCCGGCGCGGTTATCGCCGCCGAACTCACCCACACGCTCGATCACGAATTCGAGGTCCTCTTCGGAGACGTCGTTGTGGCTGAGCACCACCTCGCGGGTGGGGTAGCGCGCTTCCGGCAGGCGCCCGAGATCCATGACGACCTCGAGGAGTTCGGCGCGGCCCTCCTCGGCCAGCAGCTTGGACGCGATGTGTGGCGGCAGCGTCTCGATGAGCGCGTCGAGGTCGTCGGTGACGATCCGCTCGGGCAGCGTGGTGGCCGGCTCAGTCATCGCCATACGCTACTGCGGAACGGCGAACGTGTCCGCGAGGGCAACGCGTTCCTCGGCGCGGCGCAACAACGCGAGGCGCCGTCCCAGCACGAGCCGGCGCCCCAGAGGGAGGTAGCGACGCTCCAGCGCGGCCCGCTCGAGGGCTGGCTGGTAGCCGGCCGCGACGAGCGTTCCGCTCTCCCCCAGATGGGCCCCGATACAGGCGAGCGCTTCGCCGGCGAGATCGCCTTCCCCCTCGGAGAGCAGCACGTGCGCTTCGTGGCTCGTGAGCCCGCACCAGACAACGAGGCTGCCACCTTCGTCGCGCACGAATTCGCGCTCGGCCCCGTAGAGATCGTGGACGGCGCGCCATTCCTGCTGGGTGAGCGCTTCCTGCCGCCGGACGGACTCCGGCACAGCGCGGCAGTAGAGGCGGAAGATTCCCGCACCGTCACTTGCCCTCGCCTCCCGAAACGGGCCTGCGCCGCCGGGACTGCTGCCTCCAGGCGGTGGCGCGTAGAGCCGTTCGCTCGTGTACGCCGCGAATCCCGCCTGCGTCGCCCCTGCTTGGTGGGGTGACCCTTCCAGCATTCGCAGGAAGGCCCCCCGGCCTCCCCGCCGGGCGATCTCGCGGGCCGCCTCGTCGAGCAACGTCTGCACGCTGCCGTCGTCCTTCTCGCGGTGGAGGCGCAGTGAGACGACTTCCCAGCTCTGGCCGCCCGCGAGCTCCCGCGCGACGAGAACGCCCCGGTAGCCGAGCCGCTTACGAATGCCGAGGAGGATCGTCCGCGGCATCCGGGGCAGGCGCGTGAGACCCGTCGCCGCGACACCGGCGCGGACGAGCAGGCTCTCGCCGAGGCGGACCGCCGCCACCTCGGTCCCGAGGCGATGGAGTTGCGGCCACAAAGTGGCCGCGTCGATGGGGCTGAGGAGCTCGGCTTGGGCGTCGCTCACGGGCGGCTTCCGCTGGCGCTGCGCGCGCGGGTGCCGATTGTGAGGAAGTACTGGTGCAGACGCGGATCGTTCGTGAGTTCGGGGTGGAACGCCGTCGCGAGCAGATTGCCCTGCTGGGCAGCGACGATTTCGCCGCTCGCCAGGCGGCCGACCACCTCCACGCCGCCCCCCACGGATTCGATCCGCGGTGCCCGAATGAAGACCGCGTGGAAGGGGCCACCGTCGATAGGGGCGATTGTTACGTCGGCCTCGAAGCTGTCCCGCTGGCGCCCGAACGCGTTTCGAGAGACGGCAATGTCCAGCACTTCGAGGCCGGGGCGGTCGAGGTCGTCAACACTACGGGCGAGCAGGATTGCGCCGGCGCACGTGCCCCATACCGGCTTCCCGCTCGCACAGAACTCGCGCAGTGGCGCGGGGAAATCGTAGCGGCGGATGAGCCGGGCAATCGTCGTGCTCTCGCCGCCGGGAATGATGAGCGCATCGCAGTGGCCGAGCTGTTCGGGTCTGCGCACCTCGACCGAGTCCCGTCCGATGCTCGCCAGCATCTCGGCGTGCTCCCGGAAATCGCCCTGCAGGGCGAGGATGCCAACGATCACGGTATTCGCGTCTCGTCCGCTCTCTCGGGGCGCGTTTCGGCTGCGCCGCCGCCCCACGATTGTAGCAGTCGGCCCCGCGCCTCAGGGTCGCCCGGACCGGGTATGCTGCCGCGACGGAGGGCGCACGATGCCTGGAAAGCTCAGCCCAGAAGAGGTGCACGAATTCCTCGACAGCCGCCCCGGCTGGATCACGCTCACGACCATCGGCCGGGACGGCTATCCCCACAGCGTGCCCATCGGCTACTTCCGCGTCGACCACGCGGTCTACCTTGGCTGCCGCGACGCGACGCAGAAGGTGCTCAACGTTCAACGCAACCCCAAGGTCAGCCTTGCCCTCGAGAGCGGGAGCACGATGCAGGACATCAAGGGGGTGCTGGTCCAGGGCGACGCCAGCGTAATTAACGAGCCTGAGGAGATGCTCGAGCTGAGCCGGGAGGCGGCGCGCAGCCGGGGCGTTCCCGAAGCGGATCTCCCCGCTTCGCCCAATCCGGGAGCTGCCTACATCAAGGTGGTGCCGACTCGCGTCATCTCCTGGGATTACTCGCAGGAGAGCTGACCGCCCCTCAGTCCTCGTCCGGCCACCAGCGATAGGCGTGTAGATCCGTGGTGCCGTCCGCACCGAAACGGACACCTTCGTGTTCGAGGAGTGAGCGCTGCAGGTCGGCTTGGGGGCCGCGCCCGCGCAAGCTGATGGCGCCCTTCGCGTTGATCACCCGCCACCAGGGGACATCGGTGTCCGCGGGGAGGACGCGGAGGGCATAGCCGACGGCACGGGCGGCAGCTGGGGCGCCCAGCTCCAGCGCCACCTGGCCATAGGTCACGACCCGTGCGCGCGGCACGAGCCCAACGAACGCCCACACGCGCTCATAGAAGTTCGGTGGCCGCCCGCGAGGATCAGGCGCGGGCGTCATCGCCGCGCTCAGATCGCCGCGGCAGGGCTGCCACTAGGACAGATCCAGCCGCCCGCCGTTGAAAAAGCAGTTGTAGCAGTTCTTCCCATCCTTTCTGGCGAAACTCGTGCTGTACGGGCGTTCCCCAATGACGGGGCCGGCGTGCGGGCCTGACCATCCCACCGTGCCCCGAGGCTGTTCCGGCGGCTGCCGTTCCCACCGCCCGATCGGACAGTGGCTTGGGGGCCCCGAGGGGGCGGGCCTGCTTCCGCAGCGTCTCCCCGCCCGCCCTGGCGCGGGCTCGCCCTTTCGGCTCTTCTCTCCTGAAGCGGTTAAGCGCGCGGTAGCCCGAACCCCCGCGTCGCGATGATGGTACGCATGACCTCGTTTGAGCCGGCCCCGAATGTGGGCATCACCGCTGCCAGGTAGCCCTGTTCGATCCGGCCCCCGAGGGGCGCCCGCTCCGAGCCCGGAGTCAGCTGGCCGTGCGGACCGAGCAATTTCGTCCCGGCCTGCTGGAGGCGCTGCATCAGCTCGGTGCTGAACACCTTCACCTGGCTCGCTTCATGGTTGGGGTGCTCGCCCCGGTTGATCATCCCGAGGTTGCGGTAGGCGAGCATCTGCAGCACCTCGATCTGAACCTTGAAGTCGGCGAGCGTAGTGGCGACCGAGCGCCGGTCAATTGGGCGTGAGCCGGTGACCCCCCCGCTCCCGGGCCCAGCCCAGGAGCGCGTCGAACACCGCTCGCACGCCGGACACGGTGAAGATCGAGACGCGTTCGAAGTCGAGGGCGTGGGCGGCGTAGTACCAGCCGCGGTTCTCTTCGCCCACGAGAGCGTCCGCGGGGATACGCACATCGTCCCAATAGACCTCGTTCGTGCGTGAGCCGGACATCGTCCAGATCGGTTTCACGGTGATGCCGGGGGTGGCTAGGTCGACGAGGAACATGGAGATTCCGCGGTGCTTCGGGGCGGTGGGGTCCGTTCTTGCCGCGAGCCACACGTACTCCGCGCGATGCGCGGCACTGGTGAAGCGCTTGATGCCGTTGAGCACGTAGTCGTCGCCGTCGCGGATTGCGCGGAGCTGCAGGGAAGCGAGGTCGGTACCGGCATCGGGCTCCGTGTAGCCGAGGGCGAACTCGATCTCGCCCCGAGCGATGCGCGGAAGAAACGCGGCTTGCTGCTCCGCGCTGCCGTAGGCCATGAGCGTGGGCCCAACCTGCTGCACGGCGACCGTGGCGGTCGGCGCGCCCACGTAGTTGAGCGCCTCTTGGAAGAGGTACTGCTCCTCGTAGCTGCGTTCCTGGCCGCCGTACTTCTGGGGCCAGGAAAGCGTGAGCCAGCCCCGCTCCGCGAGCTTCGCGCGGAAGCCGCGCTCGAGCTCGTAGCTATCCCCGGTGGCTGCGACCCGCTTCCGCAGGGAGGCGTCCCATTCGCGCGCGAGAAACGCCTGCACCTCGCGCTCGAAGGCGAGCGCTTCCGCAGAGAAGCGAAACTCCATCGCGGCGAGTCTACGCCGGGTCGTCGCGCTCCATGAGCGTCATGCCGCGGGCGATCACGCGGTCGATATCGATCAGGACGGCCTTCCCGAGCTGCTCCTGATCCTGCTGTTGCTCGAGCTCCGGGGCGTTGGCGAAAACCGAAGCGCGTACCTCGGGATCGTCCACGATGCGGGCGCGGCCGTGGAACTGCCAGCCGATCCGGCGCTGCGGGTTGCGGTAGAGGAAGGCCATCCGTGGGCTCGCGGTGAGGCGCTGAAGCAATCCCTCCTCGGGATTCCGCACCCAGATCGCGAGCTGATCGGTGCTGTGGACCTGGGCGGTGCCGTAGAAGGCGATCGTCGGCTGGCCGTTCGCCTCGACGCTCGCAGCGATCACGGGGTTGCCCTCCATGAGAGCGCCTCCGATGTGCGTGCGCATTTCGTCCGTCAGTTCGATCACGCGATCGAGGATAGCGAGCGCCGCTGCTGACCGCCTCGGCGCGGCGGAGATCGCTCTACAGGCCCCGGGTTTGCCGGTAGGCTTGGGCCGCAGGAGGCAGTCATGCAGATGCTGACGAAAGCCCTTTTGGCCGGTGAAGAGGGCCACGCAATAACGCTCCCCGGCGTTCTCCTCTCGGGGGCGGGCGTGATTGTTCTGGTATAACCCAGCTACGCTTATCAAGGCTAGGGGAGCGAGATGTCTGATATCCACCTCAAGAAGCTTTTGAAGTTGGCAGGCGGCATACGCATGTCTCAGGCTGATCGAGAACAGCAGCGACGCAGCTTTGCGTATGGCAATACGAACATTGAGAACCCGAACGTAACTCGCGAGACCGTAGATCGAGCGGCGAAGAACCTTGAGGAAGATGGCAGCGAAGGTGGTTCGGCATAGCCGCTACACAGACCTAGAGCAGCTCCCCTATCTCTAAGACGAGCAGATCAGTGAGAAGGAGGCCGAGAATGGCCTCCTTCAGTTCGACCATGTCGTCGAGCTGATCGAGGAGGCATGCGCCGAGACAATAAGCCCTTTTCGGCTTCGGCCTTCGATGATCCTCGGGCTGCAGCGGCTAGCTGTTGATGGACTGGAGAAACGGCCGGGCAACTACAGAACCGGCCCGATTGAAATCGGCGGGTCTTCCCACGAGCCGCCGCCGTCGAGGGCTGTCCCGCGGCTGGTGGAGGACCTCTGCGATTACGTGAGCTCCGAATGGGAAAGAGCCTCGGCTTTCCACCTCACCGCTTTCGTCATGTGGCGCCTGAACTGGATTCATCCGTTCTCGAACGGCAACGGGCGGACGTCGCGCGCCGTGTCTTATCTCATCCTCTGCGCCAAACTGGGCTACCTGCTTCCTGGGCAAAAGACGGTGCCGGAGCTCATATCAGGAGACAAGGGTCCTTACTACCAAGCGTTGGAGGCGGCCGACGCAGCAGGGCTCGCCGGCTCGTTGGATGTCTCAGCAATGGAACACCTACTGGAGCAGTTGTTAGCCCAGCAGCTCGTGGACATCGTGAGCCAAGCTAGCGATTCCTAGGTTGCCTGTGAGGCGTACGGTAGCCTCGCGCATCCCAATGCCGCGGCGGTCCTCGGCGACTGGGTCTGCCGCGCAGCGCGCCAGCTACTCGCGCTTTCCTGGCAGCTTGGGCGCGAGCCACTCGATGAAGCTATCGGGCGAGCGTGTCTGCATGTAGAAGCGCCCCGGGCCCGTGAGGTTCACGACCAGGCCCTCGCCCCCGAGGAGCGTCGTCTTCCAGCCTCCCGCCTTGCCCACCTTGTAGCCCACCGACTCGTCGAACGCGACCATGTGGCCGGTGTCGACGACGTACGGCTCGCCGGCGTCGAGGTCGATCGGGTGGATGGCGCCGTAGCTCGAGACCCAGATCGTGCCGTGGCCCTCGCACTTGAGGAGGAAGAGTCCTTCCTTCGAGAAGAAGGTCTTCGCACCACCCCACTTCGTGTCGATCGTGATCTCGTCGGTGGCGGCGAGGAACGATCCCGATTGCACCATCAGCGTTTGGCTGGTCAGCTCGAGCGCGACGATGTCGCCCGGCAACGCCGGGGCGACCGTGACCTGTCCCGGCTGCTGCGCCGCGGAGAAGGTGTTGACGAAGAAGCTCTCGCCGCCGAGGACGGAGCGGCGGAGGCCGGAAAGCACGCCGCCGCGGGCGCTCGTCTCCATCTCGATAGTCGAGGACATGCTCACCATCGCACCGGTCTCGGCCTGGATCTTCTCCCCGGCATCCAGATCGATCAGGGCGAGGGCATAGGCGGGGCTGTACTTCACTTCGTGGCGCATGCGAGCTCCTCGTGCTTTCGGTTCGAAGGGCGGCCACGCTACGGGCCGGTCGTCGAGGGGGTCAAGACGCCGACCCGACCAATGCCCGCCTCGTTTGTGACCCCCATGGGCGTGCGGTACCGTAGCGGCGAGGGCGGTCCCGCGCGATCCCCTTCGGGAGGCCCGATGCCGACGCGTTACCGCTACTCGCTGTGGGACGGCACCCAAGAGGTGGCGCCCCTCGATCCCGACCAGGTCCTGGACAACCTCACCGATGACCTGATGAATTTCGGCGACCTCCAGCACGCGCTTCGCAACCTCCTCCAGCGAGGCATGCGCAATCCCGATGGCGAGCGCACCCAGGGGCTCCGCGATCTCCTTCAGCAGCTGCGCCAGCAGCGCCGCCAGCAGCTCGACCGCTTCGATCTCAGCTCCGTCTTCGATCAACTCCGGGAGCAGCTCGACGAGATCCTCGGAATGGAACACGGCACGATCGACCAGAAGCTGCGCGACGCGGGCGTGGCTCCCGAAAGCGGCGCGGATGAGGAAGATGATCAGGAAAACGACGAAGGCGACGGCTCGCCGCCCGCCAACGAGCAGGCCGATGGGCCAGAAGCGGGCCAGCCTGGCGACGCGGGCGAGGCCGGGAGCCGGCAGCGCGGATCGCAGGGGTCCCAGGGGTCCCAGGGGAGCCAATCCGAGGCCGGCCAGCCTCAGGCCGGCGGGCAGCAGGGCAGTGGCGAAGACACGCCGAACGAGTTCGCCGAGATGCTGCGCACCATCGCCAACCGCAAGCAGGACTTCCTTAAGGAGTTGCCCGAAGACACCGCCGGCCAGGTCCGCAAACTGCAGGACTACGAGTTCATGGATCCGGACGCGCAGGCGAAGTTCAACGAGCTGGTTGAGTCGCTGCGCAAGGCGATGATGGACACGTTCTTCAAAGACCTCTCCGGCCAGATCGCGAACATGTCGCCCGAGGACCTCGAGCGCATGAAGAACATGACCAACGACCTCAGCCAGATGCTCCAGGACAAGATGGCCGGCAACGAGCCGGACTTCGACGGCTTCATGGAGCAGTACGGCGATCTCTTCGGGGACAACCCGCCCCAATCCCTCGACGAGCTCATTGCCCAGATGCAGCACCAGATGGGGCAGATGGAGAGCCTGCTGGGGAGCCTCCCTGGCGACATGCGCCAGCAACTCCAGGACCTCCTCTCTGACAAGATCGGCGACCCAGAGCTCCAGCAGGGGATGAACGACCTCGCCCGCAACCTCGAATACCTCTACCCGCTGCGAGATCTGAAGAACCAGTACCCCTTCCGTGGCGAGGAGCAGCTCGACCTCGATGCCGCGATGCAGCTCATGGGGCAGATGCAGTCGATCGACGAGGTCGAGCGCCAGCTTGAGCGCACCCAGTACGGCGGTGAGATCGACGACATCGACGCCGACCAGCTCGAAGAGCTGCTCGGCCCCGAGGCGCGCGAGACGCTCGATGAGCTGCGTAAGTTCCTCGAGATCCTCGAAGAGGCGGGATATGTCCGGAAGAAGGGCTCAGGCTGGGAGCTGACCCCGCGTGGGACCCGCAAGATCGGCCAGCGGGCGCTTGTCGAGCTCTACGCCCAGCTCAAGGCCGACAGCTTCGGGAAGCACGAGGTCCACGAGAACGGTCAGGGTGGCGAACGGACAGACGACACGAAGAAGTACGAGTTCGGCGATGCGTTCCATCTCGACATCAAGAAAACGATGATGAACTCGATGCACCGCGAGGGTCCCGGCACGCCGATCAACCTTCGGCCGGAGGACTTCGAGGTGGCGCGAAGCGAGCTGGTCACGGAGACGGCCACCGTGATCATGCTCGACCTGAGCTGGTCGATGGCGCTACGTGGCAGCTTCCAGGCGGCCAAGAAGGTCGCGCTCGCGCTCAATAATCTGATCTCGTCCCAGTTCCAGCGCGACAGCCTCTACATCATCGGCTTCAGCGCGACCGCGCGGGAGCTCAAGCCGGAGGACCTGCCCTACGTGCGCTGGGACGAGTCGGTCCTGGGCACGAACATGCACCACGCGCTGATGATCGCCGAACGGCTACTCGCGAAGCACACCCAGGGCACGCGCCAGATCATCATGATTTCCGACGGCGAGCCGACGGCCCACATGGAACGCGGCCGCAGCTACTTCGCCTACCCGCCGAGCCCGATCACGATTCGCGAGACGCTCAAGGCCGTGAAGCGTTGCACCCAGAAGAACATCACGATCAACACCTTCATGCTGGACCAAAACCACTACCTGAAGGAGTTCGTGAACCAAATGGCGCGGATCAACAAAGGCCGCGTCTTCTACACGACGCCGGACAAGCTCGGCGAATACATTCTCGTCGACTACGTGGCCCAGAAGCAGAAGCGAATCGCCGGCATGGCGAGCTAGTGAAGCATGCGGCCCCTCGTCGCAGCGCTAGCGCTGCTCTTCGTCTTCACCCTCGCTGCCTGCGGTGATGACGGCGCTGGCGACGCCGATGCAGGGACCGCCTCAGCCACTGCGACTCCCCCGGCGTCCACCGCCACCGCGCCCGCCCCCAGCCCGACTGCTACCGCCCCCGCGCCCACCGCGACCGCGCCTCCGGGATCCGACGACCCCACCCGCCCTCCGGACACCGTCCCTGAATTCGTGATCGAGAGCGCGGCCTTTGGGGACGGCGAGGCCATCCCCGAGCGCTTCAGCTGCGAGGGCGAGAACGTCTCGCCCCCGCTCGCCTGGAGCGGCGTGCCTGCCGGGACGGAGGAGTTCGCCCTCGTGGTGAACGATATCGATGCGCCCGGCGGCAGCTTTATCCACTGGGTGCTCTACGCCATCCCGGGCGACCTCGGCGGCCTGACCGAAGGCGCGGAGAGCGGGTCGAGCGGCTCCAACAGTCGCAACGACGTCGGCTGGACGGGGCCCTGCCCGCCGCCCGGCAGCGGCGAGCATCGCTACGTGTTTACGCTCTACGCCCTGGAAGGCGCCCTCCGCTTTGTAACGACCCCGACCGCTGCGCAGTTGATCGGCGCAATCGAGTCGATCACGCTCGCGGACGCTGAGCTGGTGGGGATTTACGAGCGCTGATGCGCCAGGGACGTCGCCCCCGGGATGCTCTCGGGGTCCTCGACCAACGCGTCTCCGCAGCGAGCGGCTGTCGCCGCTCCTCGCGCTGGCCGACGCGCCCCCTCCGACGGTGAGGAACGGGCGCGCGGATCCCTGCGGGTGGGTGCCAAGGGCGGGCAGTCATCGCTCGCGTTCTTCACATAGATGGTTGGGCACGCCCGCGCTACGTGCCCACGCGTGCCCGGATCCCGGAAAGGCCGGATTCGACAAACAGCGGCTGGTCCGAATCGAGGCCGTAGACGACCTCGTGAAAGGGCATCAGTTCGTACAGGAAGGCGGCGCGCCGGGTGAGGGCCTCACCCGCCTCGACGCGAAGCTGCGCTGCGACACGCGCGCCGATGGGCGGCCAACCGAGCAGGAGCCAGGCTACATCCGTAGCGGGATCCTGGACGGCCAACTCCTCCCAATCGATGACGCCGGCGAGCGCGCCCGCGTCCGACACGAGGATGTGCTCCGGCCCTAGGTCGCCGTGGGCCAGCGTCGGCGTGAACCGCCAATTCGCGTCGTTGCGGAGATAGTCCTGGAAACGGTCGCGCAGGGCCGCGCGCTCGGTTTCCTCGAGGAGTGGTAGGACCCGCTCGGCGAAGATATCGAGCTACGTGCTGCGCTTAGCCCGAAGCGCCGCAGTCGAGCGCGGGACCAGGCCGACGCTCTGGGGATCGATGTCGTGGAGGGCCCGCAACATCCCGCCCAGCTGCTCCGGCCAGGAGACCTGGGCGGTCGCGGTCGCCGGTGTCCCCTCGATCTTCCGGTAGAGCATCGCCACGGGGCGCTTGTGAGCGGTGGCGACGGGGGCCGGGATCGCCACTGGCAGCCGCTGAGCCAGCAGCGGGAGCACCCGCCGCTGGCTCAGCAGGGTCTCCTCCGCGGAATCGTTGCGCGGGAACTGGGCGATCCAGCTGCGGTCGATCTCATAAGTCCGGCAGGTCCAGCCGTCCCCTATGGGCACGAAGGTCTCGCAGGCGAGATCGGGCCAGAGGCCGCGGACCGCGGCGCGGTCCGCCGTCAGCGTCTCCTGGTCTTCCATCGCCCCACGATACTGCGGGGCGACGGGTCCCCGACCCCGCGTGGCGCCACTCAGGCGTATCGCTTTCGGACATAACCGAGGGGCGTGCTACCATCGGCCCATGGCGCTCTCGCCCATCCCGGACAAGGTGATACCTGCCCCGCGGACTCTCCGCGGGGCTGCGATTTAGCGCCCCTCCCCCCGCTGCCTCTCCTTCCTCGGAGCCGGCCCACGCCGGCCGTTCCGCCACCCCGAAAGGCGCCCGCAATGCCCACCGACCGCGTTCAGCTCTACGACACCACCCTCCGCGACGGCTCGCAGATGGAGGGCATCTCGCTTTCGGTCGAGGACAAGATCCGGATCACGCAGAAGCTCGACGAGCTCGGCGTCGAGTGGGTCGAGGGCGGCTTTCCGGGCTCGAACCCGAAGGACGCCGCCTACTTCCAGCGCCTCCGCGAGGTAACGCTCTCCCAGGCGAAGGTGAGCGCCTTCGGCGGCACGCGCCGCCCCGACCTCACCTGCGAGACCGATCCCAACATCCAGAGCATTGTCGCCGCCGAGACCCCTGGCGTGACGCTCGTGGGCAAGGCCAGCCAGTACCAGGTCCAGCGCATCCTCGAAACGAGCGACGAGGAGAACCTCGCGATGATCGCCGACACGGTCGGCTACTTCAAAGCGCAGGGGAAGACCGTCTTCTTCGATGCCGAGCACTTCTTCGACGGCTTCAGCGGGAACCCCGACTACGCCCTCCAGTGCCTCGCCACCGCCGCCCGCGCGGGCGCGGATGGGCTCGTGCTCTGCGACACGAACGGGGGGATGACCACCCCCAAGCTCCTCGCTGGCATCGAGGCCGTGCAGGGGCGAGTGCCGGATGTGCGCTTGGGCATCCATTGTCACGACGACGTTGGCCTCGCCGTGGCGAACACGCTCGCGGCGGTCGAGGCGGGGGTGTGGCAAGTGCAGGGCTGCGTCAACGGCTACGGCGAGCGCTGCGGAAACGCCGACATCCTCACAGTGGTCGCGAACCTGAAGCTGAAGATGGGCATCGAGGTGATCGAGGACGAGCAACTCGCGCGCCTGACCGAGGTCTCGCACTACGTGAGCGAGCTAGCGAACCTCGTTCCGGACGGGCAGGCGCCCTTCGTCGGCGCGAGCGCCTTCGCCCACAAGGCCGGGTATCACGTGGCGGGCATCCGCAAGGACGCGAATGCCTACCAGCACATCGACCCGGCCAGCGTGGGGAACGCCAGCCGCGTGCTCGTGAGCGAGCTCTCGGGCCAGCGCAACCTCCAGATGAAGCTCGAAGAGCTCGGCATCGACTATCCCTTTACCCCGGAGGAGGTGCGTGCGCTCCTGCAGGTGGTCAAGCAGAAGGAGAGCGAGGGCTTCCAGTACGAGGGTGCCGAGGCGAGCTTCGAGCTGCTCGTACGGCGGCAGCTTCCGGGCTACGTCCGTCCCTTCGAGATCGAGGACTTCGTGATTGTCGAGCGCCACCGCCACAAGCGCGGCGATGACCAGCGCGGGGACATGCTTGCGGAGGCGATGGTGAAGCTACGCATCGGGACTGAGCAGGCGCACACCGCCGCCGAAGGCAACGGCCCCGTGAACGCCCTCGACGTCGCCGCGCGCAAAGGGCTGGCGGGCGCCTACCCCAAAGTCATGGACGTGAAGTTGGTCGATTACAAGGTGCGCATCCTCGACAGCGAATCCGCCACGGCGGCGCAGGTACGCGTGCTCATCGAGAGCACCGACGGGGAGCGCTACTGGACGACCGTGGGGAGCTCGACCGACATCATCGAGGCGAGCTGGCTCGCGCTCTCGGATGCGCTCGAGTACGCCGTTACTGCTCCGCCGCCGGGCGATCGCGCTCGCTAGCGAGCGCGGCCTCCGGCTCGTCGAAGGCGGCCTTCCCGCGCATCACCAGGCTTGCGTCACGGAGCAGTCCGGGGATGGCGGCGCGGTTCCAGGTCAGCAGGCCCACGCACAGAGCCAGGTAGGCGAACGCGTAGACCAGGCGCACGGCCTCGTTCGTAATGAAGAGCTGCGTCGCGAAGAGCACGAAGAGCGTGATCGCCTCGTTGCGGCTCATCTTGAGGTTCACGAACACCGCGATCGCAAAGGCGGATTGGGCCGCCGTGAGGAACACCTCCTCGCGTTGACGGGAGTCGAGCGGCAGGCCCTCCAGCAGCCCCCAATCCCCCGACGACAGCATGAAGGCGATCGGCAGCGTACCGATGAGCAGCGTCCACTGGTTCACCTTCGAAGAGATGAGCGCACCCATGCCCGCGGCCGCACGCCCGCGCCAGGCGAGGAGGCCGGCGACGAGCACCTCCGGCGATTCCGATGCGAGCGGGGCCACCCACTGGATCAGGAGGAACTCGCTCACGTTCAGCTTTTCGCCGGTCTCGACCAAGCCGTCGGCGAAGGGCTCCGCAGCGGCGATGATCACCCCGGCGGCGTAGATGAGGACGAGCGTCACGAGCGCTCTCCGTCGGAAGTCGGGCAGCGTGCCCATCGCCCGTGCCGGCCCCACGAGCTCGATCTCCTCCGACTCAACCCTGCTCGTGAAGATCATGTAGATGACGAAGAGCGTCACCAGGACCATCGTGTCGATCAGGGTGAGCGTGCCCCGTAGCGGTATGAGGATGACGTACGTGGTGGCGATGGCGAGGAAGGTCAGCTCTATCGAGCGTGCACGGCTGACGACCAGCTCCCGGAGGCGGCGGCGGTAGAAGAAGATCAGGAAGACGACCGGCCAGCCGATGCCGATGAGCAGACGGTTGCCGCCGGTCATGTTGGCGATGGCGAGCCCCTTCTCCGCCTCGGCCGGATCGGCGCCCGCCTTCCAGGCGAGCACCGCGTCGACCGCGTACTCGGGCAGGACGGCGATGAAGGCGATGACCGCCAGGGCGAGCCCTTGGGAGATATCGAGTTCAGCGGTTTCGGCGGCCCAGCTCAGAAGGAGCGCCGCCGCCAAAATCGAGACCCCGTGGACCGCGGCGGCGAGCAGCGGATCGATGTGCGGATCGGTGATTCGGAGGACGATGCCGGGGAGGCCGATCAGCGCCACGAGGAGGATGGCGCCCCACTGCCGGCGGAAGGCTTCGTGCGTGACGTATGGTCGCGACGCCCCTTCGTGAGGGGCGCTGATGGGGAGGCGTTGGTCCGGCATGTGCGCTCTGGAGCGTACTGTGGGTGCGCCCTGGGGACTACCGGGGAGGCCCGCACGCGGGCCAAACATTATTACGGAGGAGTCTGTGCCCGAACGCCGCGGCTATGGCCTCTGGGAGAGCCCCGTGACTGGGGCCGCGCTCGCTTCCGGTGTACGTTTGCGCGGCCCCAGTTGGGACAGCGACGGGCGCACCCTCGGCTGGTTCGAAGGCCGCGCCGATCGCGGCGTGGTCGTCGTTGCGGAGCCGCCCGGCCAGGCGGCGCAGACGGACACCTCCACGCGCGACCTCAGCGGCGACATCTCCGTGCGCGCCGATATCGGCTACGGCGGGGGCGACTTCACCCTCTCCCACGGCCGCCTCTTCTTCGTTGGTGCCGACGACCAACGCATCTACCGGCGGCCGCTCGGCGGCGGGCCTGCCGAGGCGATCACACCCTCGTTCGGGCAGGTGGCCGCGCCCACGGTCAGCCCGGACGGGCGTTGGGTCGCGTATGTCCACTCGTACGAAGGCGAGGATTCGATCGCGGTCGTCGACAGCGCTGGTGGGAGCTGGCCCCAGCGCCTCGCGCGTGGCCGCGACTTCGTGATGCAGCCCGCCTGGAGCCCGGACGGCCGGCGCCTCGCCTGGGTCGAGTGGGACCACCCCAACATGCCCTGGGAGGGCACGGAGGTGCGCGTCGCCGAGCTCTCGTTTCGCGACGGGGGAGTGCCTGCGGTGTCGACCTCGGAGGTCGTGGCCGGAGGGCGCGACGAGGCGCTTCTGCAGCCCACGTTCACCGCGGATGGCGACGCCCTCCTCTACGTCTCCGACGCGAGCGGATGGGGCCACCTCTGCCATCACGATCTGGCGACCGGCAAGCGCCGTCCGCTGACGGACGGTGCGTGCGAATTCGGCACCCCGGCCTGGGGCCAGGGCGTCGGCGTGTTCGCCGTGCTCCCCTCTGGTCGCATCGTGGCGGTCCGCCAGCGGCAGGGCTTCGCCCAGCTCGTGGAGATCGACGGCCGGGGCGAGCTGCACGAGCTGCCCGTGCCCCCCGAGTACGCGACTTTCGCGGGACCGGTCGCCTCCCCCGCGGACGACCGCGTGGCGGTTCTCGCCGGCGGCCCCGCTACCCCGACCCGTCTCCTCACCCTCGATCTCTCCGCCAGCGGCGCTGGCGGAGCCGTCATCATTCAGCGCAGCGCCCCGGAGACGCTGACGCCGGCCGACCTCTCCCGCCCCGAGCCAGTCTCCTGGCCGACCACGGGCGGTACCGAGATTCAGGGGCTGTACTCAGCACCCACGAACCCTCGCTACGTAAGCGCGGGCCCGCCCCCGCTGGTCGTGGTGGCGCACGGGGGACCGACCGACCAGGCGGATGCGAGCTGGCGGCCGCAGGTGCAGTTCCTCACCAGCCGCGGCTTTGCGGTGTTGGCGGTGAACTACCGCGGCAGCAGCGGCGCCGGTCGCGAGGCGATGCTGGCCCTGCGTGGAGAGTGGGGGGTCGTTGATGTCGAGGACTGCCGCAGCGGCGCCGAGGCGATGGTCGCGCGCGGCCTCGCCGACGCCGATAGGCTCATCGTGATGGGTGGCAGCGCGGGCGGCTACACCGCGCTGCGTTCCTTGCAGGTGCACCCGGGCTTTTACCGTGCGGGCGTGAGCCTCTATGGCATCTCGAACCTGTTCACTCTCGCCAGCGGCACGCACAAGTTCGAGGCGCACTACCTCGACTCGCTCGTGGGGCCGCTGCCGGGGGCGGCCGCCCTCTACCGCCAACGCTCGCCGATCTTCCACGCCGACCAGATCGTCGACCCCATCGCGCTCTTTCAGGGCGACGAGGACCGTGTGGTCCCGCGCGAGCAGAGCGACGCGATCGCGGCCTCGCTGCGGGCGCGGGGGGTAGCCCACGAATACCACGTGTACGAGGGCGAGGGCCACGGCTGGCGCAAGCCGGAGACGATCGAGGCGTTCTATGCCGCCCTGGAGCACTTCCTTCAGCAGTACGTGGTGTATGCCTGATTGGCTCTTGGCTCTTGGCTCTTGGCTCTTGGCTCTTGGCTCTTGGCCGTTGGCTATTCGCGGTTGGCCGGCGTGGCGAAACGCAGGGCGCGTTCACGGACAGTAGGGGTCAGAGAGCCAGGCTGGGCCGGCGGTTGACGTTCCGGTGGGAACGAACGTGGCGCACTCAAAAAAACATGGAGGCGCGGGCGGCTTCCTGTTCCTGGGCGCTTTTCGCGGCCCAGCGCTGCAGGAAATCCTCGCCCACCACCTCCTTGGCAGCCGCCCACGTGAGGGGCGTCTCGGCGCTCAGGGGCCGGCGGTTACGGACGGCCACGAGGAAGGCGGTCGCGTCCCCGAGGTCGTAGGGCTCGATCACCTCGCATTCGATCGCGCCCACACCGCCCGGGAAGAGCGGCTCGCCGGACGTCGCTAGCTCGATGTCGAGGCCGGCGAGCTTGTCGCCGTCCCGGCCCGTGCGCAGCCCGAGCGGCTCGAGCAGGTCCACCTGCGGCTCGCTCAGGAGCGTGATGGCGAGCCGGCCACTGCGCTGAACGAGCTCCTCCGTGTAGTTGGTCTTCGACAGGGAGACGAGCAGCCGTGGCTGCTCGGGCACGATCGAGGCGCCGAACACGGACACACAGATCTGTGCATTTGGGCCCTGCGGGCCGCTCGCGCCGATTGCACACAGCGGCGCCCAGAAGTGCGAGAGGACATCGCTTCGCGGACGTGGGCTGCTCATTTCGCCAGCCTACCCCACCCGGGCATGACGAATGCGAATCACTCTTCCTGGAGGCCGATGAGGTTCCCGCCGGTGTCGTCGAACACCGCCGCGAACCCCCACTCCGATCGCGCCGGCTCGCTCTCGAACCGCACGCCCAGTCCCTTGAGCCGTTCGCACTCGCGTTGCAGGTCCTCGACGAAGAAGACGGCCGCCGGAATGCCTTCCGCGAAGATCGTGGCCTGGTAGCTCCGCGCCGCGCATGCGGCTCCAGCAGCAGCTCGATCTCCGCCGGCCCATCGAGCGAGACGACCGTCAGAGCCCGAAACTCCCCGGCCGGCAGGTCGATCTTGGCCACGAAACCCAGGACCTCGGTATAGAAGGTGAGCGCCTTCGCTTGGTCGTCGACCATCACGCTCGTGAGCTTGATCTTCTTCGCGCTGGACTCTGCGCGCCGCCGCTCGATCAGGCCCAGTCGAGGAAGGCGCTGTCGACCCAGCCCTCGGCCCCGTCCTCGGCGCGGACGTGCACCCACAGCCTGGGGCTCGTGGAGCCGGGTTCGAACGTTGCGGATGGGTCTCCGTCCGGGCGGTCTGCGAGCTCCGCTCGCGAGCCGTCGAGGAGGTTGGCGAGGATTTCGGCCTCGAGCGAAGGCTCGCTACGCACGTTTAAGCTGCTATCGGTGCGGGCGACGACGAACGCCATGGCGTCGCTGAACGGCGGCAGCTCGATCCTTGGCCGCAACAGAACGCCGAGGCTGCCTCCGCCGTGGCCGCCGTGCCCGAGGGCGAACACCATCTCCTCCGACTGCGCGCCCCAGGGATCGCGGTGGGTGGGGCCACCGCTCTCCGGGTCGATATTTGCTTGGAATGCGCTTCCCCTATCGGTGTAGGCCAGGCGCCCGTAACTCACGCCGAGGCCTTGCGGGGCGGGGACGGGCCCCATCGTCCGTCGCCGGTGGTACCACTCACTGCCGAGGTCCGGGCCACCGAAGTCTCCACCGAGCGAAGGTTGGGGGCCTGGCAAGACACTGCGGTAGCTGATCGCATCCCTGCTCGGCGCACCGCCCGCGACGGCCTCGTCGAGCACCCCGACGATGAGGCCCCTCCCACGCCCCGCGCTCCACCAGCGCCGGCGGGGGAGACCGTCCCCGTAGACGAGGAAAGCAGAGCGCACGCGGAAGTGGGGCTCGCCGGTCGCCGCATCGGCGACGACCACGGCTGGCCAGCCGCCGAACGCTCGGAATCCCGCCTCCACCGGTTCGTGCAGCTCCTCCTGCCACGCGATGAGGTCGCCCTCCGGGGCGAGATCGAGGCCGCGTCCGCCTGCGTCTTCGAAGGCGAATTCGTTGCCGAACCAGCTGAAGCGCCGGTTGACAAAGCGCAACGGTGCGGCAGGATCGCCCACGCCATCGCTGGGGACAAAGTGGGCGACGAGCAGGACCTCCCGCCCGCCCCCGATTACCTCCATGCGCACGCCCTGCCGGACGTATCCGTCGATCGCGAGCGTATCGCCGCCGAGCCGCTCGGCCGCCCCAAAGCGATCGACTCGCCAGAGGTGCAGGCTGGTGCGATCTTCGTCCTCCAACAGGATGAAGGCCGCGCCCGCGTCCTGGAGGACGGCGCTGCTGCCACCGCGTTGCTGCCAAAGGGGACGGAGCCCGCGCGGGTTCGGCGGCAGCGGGAGCTCGAATTCGATCACGCTCGCCGGATCGAGGTCACGGTCGACCAGGAAGAAGCGGCCGTGGGGCAGGGGGCGACCGTTGGTGTCCGGTTCCGCCTGCGCAAAGAGCAGGCGCCTCCGGCTGGCCGCCAGGAGCCGAAGCAGCAGGCCGGGCCAGCGCCAGCTCGCGCCCGTGGCCCGATCGAGGAGGAAGGTCTCGTTGTTGGCGCTACCGACGACGAGACCGGCGTCGGGGCTTGTGGCGAGCGTGCCGTAGTCGTCTCCGGCCGTCAGCCGGTAGCCGCGGATCGCGCCGTTCGCCGTGTCCATGAAGAAGATGCCATAGATCCAGTCGATCGCCTGGCCGTTTCCGTAGATGACGCTTTCGAAGGCTCCGGGCGCGGTCTCGATCAGCGCGAGTCCGCGCGGGGGCGCCGGACTCGGCGTCGCGGCCGGGGTGGGCGAAGCCTGCTTCGGCGGCGAGTCTGCGGCGATGGTCGCAGGAGGCGGGCCGGACGCGCAGGGGACAGCTCCGCTGTCCCCTGCGCGGCCAAGAACGTGCGCCGCGAGAAGCGCCGAGCTCGGCCACGGGCCCCTCGCTGGGGACCGCGGCGAGGGTCGGTGGTCATCGCCCGCAAAGCCTACCACCCGCTCCTGGCCACTCCTGCGATCCGATAGCGCTCGCCGGCTACCGGCGCAGCGCGCGATTGGCGCGAGGGGCTACAGATTCCGGGAGCGGCGCTAGAATCGGTCGATGCCCGATTGCCTCTTCTGCGCCATGGCGTCCGGCGTGGTGCCTGCAGAACGACTCGCCGAGAACGACCACGCGTTCGCCATCCGTGACATCAGCCCACGCGCCCCGACGCACGTGCTCATCATCCCGCGCACGCACATTGCCTCAGCGCGGGAGATCGAATGGGGCCACACCGAGCAGTTGGGGGGGATGTTCGTGCTGGCCAATGAGGTCGCGCGCCTCGAAGGCGTCTCCGAAGACGGCTACCGCCTCGCTTTCAATGTTGGCGATGCCGCCGGCATGACGATCGACCATCTCCACCTGCATCTGCTCGGTGGCCGGCGGCTCGGCCCCGAGGGGTGATCGACCGTCAGATCGCGGCCGTGCGCGAAGAGCTGCAGGAGCGTCCCGCCGGGCTCGTGGGCCACGTGGAGCGCGTGCTCGCCGAGGCCTTGCCGCTGGCGCGCGTCTGGCAGGCGGACCCGGCGCGGATCGAGCTCGCCGTGTGGGGCCACGATCTATTCAGGTCCGAATCGCCAGAGGATCAGCTCCGACTCGCCCGTGAAGTCGGCGTCGCGATCGATGCGGATGCTGCCGCCTACCCGATCCTGCTGCACGGCCCGATCGCGGCGGGGGTTCTGCGTGAGCGTTTCGGTGTGACCGACGACGAAGCCTTGGCTGCGGTTCGCGACCATACCGCGGGACTCGACGAGATGAGCCTGCTCGCGAAGATCCTGCTCATCGCGGACAAGGTGGAGCCGAACAAGCGGCGTCGTGCACCGGCCCTCGGCGCGGTGCGGGAACTCGCGCGCCGCGATCTCGACACGGCGATCCTCTGCTGGGCCGACCGGCGCTGGGTCGCCGAAGTGAGCCACGGGTACCGTCCGCAGGCGGCGCACTGGCGGGCGCGGACTGGGTGGGTGCGCGATCACCATCGGGAGCTGGGCATGCCGGAGCGGGTCCCGGATGACGCGTTCGAGGCGGCCGCCGGAGCCTAGCCGCCCGGCTAGGGGAGGATCAGTTCCTGCCCCGGCTGAATGCTGAGGCAGTCGTCCTCGGTCAGGTTGTTCGCATCGAGCAAGGCCTGGAGGGTGATCCCGTTCGCTTCGGCGATCGCGCTGCAGGTGTCGCCGCTGACCACGAGATGGACGTTTCCGCCGCCGCTGGCGGTCGTTCCCGTCGGCTCGGCGCTGGCCTGGGTCGGCACCGCTGTGGCCGTCGACTGTGAGGATGGCTCCGTGGGTTGCGCGGGCGTGGGGGTCGACTGGTCCGCGGTCTCTGTGCGGAGGGCGCTCTGGGTGGCGAGTGAGTCGGCCGGCGAGATTCCGCCGTTGTCGTCGCTGAGCTGGCGGTTGATGAAGAAGGCCACGATCACCACGACGATCGCCAAGGCGAAAAGCGCGATCGTGGCGGCGGGCATGCTCATCGTACCGCCCCCCTCGCGCCGCCGGCGGGGCGCTCGCGGTGGCCGCGAGGAGCCGCTGCCGCCGCTGCGGCCGCCGGGCGTAGTGAGGGGCGAACTCGAAGCTGGGGGCGTGGGTTCAGTCTTCCCCCAGTCGGGCCCGGTGGTGGAGGGCTCATCCTCCCCACCCCCTTCACTGGTGGAGCTCTCTGCCGTCGCGGCGCCTGCCGCCGCTTGCGTGGTCGCCGCGACGCCCTCGCCCTGATAGATGGGGCATCTCGGGTGCTCCACCGTCAGACAGAAGCTTTCCTGATGCGGCGTGGCCACGCGGGTGGGGTTAGGCAGGCGGTAACAGCGGTGCGCGTCGGTCGAGTAAGTGGCGTGCGAGTCCGCGTCGTCCACCAGCCCGAGGTACGGGCAGATGGTCGCGGCTTCACCATTGGGAGCATCAGTCGGGAGGCTCACTGCGTCTCCGTTCCCCAGGGGCTCCCCCCACCACCGGTATCGTGGCAGAACTGCCGGGGCGTGGCAATTCCTTAATAGAGATAAACGCTCATCTGTTGGGCCGCTCGTCGCCTCGGCGTGTCTCCAATCAGTAGGGAGGGGCAGGAGAGACGGGCGAGGGAGCCCCGGCTCCCGACCGGACCTGTCCAACGCCGCCGCCGATCGCTCACCTCGCGGATTACCTCGCGGATCGCCTCGCGCCAGCGCGGCCGCGGAGACGGAGCAGTCGAGCGGCGGGAGGGGAGGTGGGAGGCGGGGCGAGCGCAGCGGGATCGGAACCAGGAGCGAGCGCGCAGGCGAAGCGGTCAGTGGCCGCGGAGGCGGAGCAGCCGAGCGCCGGGTTCGGGGGCTGGGGGCGGGGCGAGCGCAGGGAGATCGAAACCAAGAGCGAGCGCGCAGGCGTAGCGGCCAGCGGCCGCGGAGGCGAAGCAGTCGAGCGCCGGGTGGGGAGGTTGGAGGGTGGGGCGAGCGTAGCGAGCTCAAAAGGAAGGGAGGGAGCGTGGCCTGCGCTGAGAGGCCACGCTCCCATGCGACGGGGAGGACGTGTCGCCGGAGGCCCCTGGTCAAGGGGCTTCCTCCGCCAAAGACGGCCGTTGCCCGAGGAGCCGGAAGGCCGGCCGCCGGACGGTTCAGTGGCAAATCGGGTGCCGAGCGACGCTGGGTCGCGCGTCTCGGAGGGCCCTCGCAGGCTTCCTGATCTATATAGAGAATGCGCGCAACCCCAGCGACTTCGCAGCGACCCCTTGCGAGGGTGCGTCAGAAGCTACGTCGCGTTGGTGGCCGGCAGGCGGTAGACGGTGTGACCCGATCGCTTTCGCGCCTGCCGAAGCGGGATCTCGTTCCGGCTTGCGATGCGCTTGGTCAGCTGGTTGAGGCCGCTGACGACGACGAACCAGTACGCGCCCCCCGGCGCGAGCCGCGTTCGTGGTGCCAGCACGAAGTCCTCCTCGATCGCACGGTCGCCGACCTTCGCCGGCACGTTCGAGACGATCAGATCGAACTGGCCGGGGGAGACCGCCTCGAGCGCGACACTGCCGACCGCTTCCGCGTTGCGCGTGCCGTTCAGAGCGGCGTTGGCGCGTGCGTAGCGCACGGCAAGCAGGTCGCTGTCGGCGAGTACGACCGCCGCCTCGGGGAAGCGGTGCGCGAGCGCGATCCCGAGCACCCCGTAGCCGCAGCCGAGATCGAGGACGCGCTGGGGCGGATGCGCGACTTCGATCGAGCGCAGGAGCAGCCGCGTCCCGAGGTCGATGTCGTGTGAGGCGAAGAGGGTGTGCGCGACATCGAACTCGAGGAGTTCGCCCGCGAATTCGAGGGTCACGCGCTTCTTCAGATACGGATCTGCTTGCTCGCTCGTCGCCACGCTGCGAGTCTACGTGCGGCTTCGCGATCGACGCGGCTCCACCGTCGAAGAGGACGGCTCCGGCTGGCTTTTGAAGGGCGGGTGCGCGCGTTGATCGTTCGAGGCGCTCTGTTAGGCTAAGCGATCGGCGCTTATTACCTCGCCAGATGTTTGGCATTGGGCAGGTCGTAAGGCATTGGGCTGGAAAACGGTCCCGGGCTCACAAGGCACGGGGCGCTGTTCTGAAACCGGCTTTTCGGCCTGTTTTTGTGCCCAGCGCAAAACCCAGAACGGAGACGGACGGCCGTGCCGACGATTAATCAGCTCGTGCGAAAAGGGCGCAAGCCCAAGACGAAGAAGTCGGGCGCGCCTGCGCTGCTGTTCAACTACAACTCCGAGCGGGGGCGGCTTTCGCGCGTCGCCGGGCGCGGCGCACCCCAGAAGCGCGGCGTCTGCACCCAGGTACGCACGCAGACCCCGAAGAAGCCGAACTCGGCGCTGCGCAAGGTTGCCCGCGTGCGCCTCACGAACGGCATCGAGGTATCGGCCTACATCCCCGGCGAAGGCCACACCCTCCAGGAGCACTCCGTCGTGCTCGTCCGCGGCGGTCGCGTCAAGGACCTCCCCGGGGTGCGATACCACATCGTTCGCGGCGCCGCCGATTCCACGGGCGTCGCCGACCGCCGTCGTGGTCGTAGCAAATACGGCACGCGAAAGAACGGGTAGGAAACGATGCCACGCCGAAACCGCCCTGAACGCCGGCCCACCCGCCCGGATCCGCGCTACAGCGACCAGCAGGTGCAGATCCTCATCAATAAGGTGATGACGCGTGGCAAGAAGAGCACGGCCGAGCGCGTGGTCTACGGCGCTTTCGAGCGCATCCAGGAGAACACGGGCCGGGATCCGGTGGATACGTTCCGCCAAGCGATGACCAACGTGACGCCTGTGCTCGAGGTCAAGCCTCGCCGGGTGGGCGGCACCACCTATCAGGTGCCGGTCGAAATCCGCCCCGAACGGCGCCTCGCGCTTGCAATGCGCTGGCTCCTGTTGGGGGCGCGAACTCGCGGTGGCCCGACTATGGTCGAGCGACTCGCGAGTGAGCTCATGGACGCAGCAAACAACACCGGCTCCGCGATTAAGCGGCGCGACGACACCCACCGGATGGCCGAGGCGAACCGCGCCTTCGTCCACTACCGCTGGTAGAGCCGCGGCCAGGGTCAGGAGAGTTACGAATGCCCCGGCCGTTTGAGATAGAACGCGTGCGCAACATTGGCATCATTGCCCACATCGATGCGGGCAAGACGACCGTGACCGAACGCGTCCTCTACTACACCGGGATCACCTACAAGATCGGCGAGGTCCACGACGGGACCGCCACGATGGACTGGATGGAGCAGGAGCGCGAGCGCGGCATCACCATCACGTCCGCGGCGACCAGTGCCGAGTGGAACGGCCACATGGTGAACATCATCGATACGCCGGGCCACGTTGACTTCACGGCCGAGGTGGAGCGCAGCCTGCGTGTACTCGATGGTGGCGTCGTCGTGTTCGACGCCGTTGCCGGCGTCGAACCGCAATCCGAGACGGTCTGGCGGCAGGCCGATCGCTACGGCGTGCCGCGTATCTGCTTCGTGAACAAGATGGACCGCGTCGGCGCCGACTTCGAGCGCACCCAGCGCATGATGGTCGACCGGCTCGATGCGAATCCCGTGGCCGTCCAGCTTCCGGTCGGGAGTGAAGCCGATTTCAGTGGTGTCATCGACCTCACCGAGATGGTCTATTGGACCTTCGGCGGCGAGAAGGGTGAGACGGCTGAGCAAAACGAGATTCCAGCGGCGGTGCTGGCTGAGGCCACGGCCGCGCGCGAAGCGCTCGTCGAACAGATTGGGAACATCGACGACCAGATCGCGATCAGCTACATCGAGGGGCATGACGTCAATGCGCATGAACTGCGCACCGCCATTCGCCGCGCCACGTTGAACAGCGCGATCACCCCCGTTCTCTGCGGCAGCGCTCTGAAGAACAAGGGCCTGCAGCCGCTTCTGAACGCCGTCATCGATTACCTGCCGGCGCCCACCGACGTGCCTCCGATCTTCGGAAAGGATCCGCGTGACGAGAGCGAGGTCGAGCTCGTTCCCTCGGACGAAGCGCCGCTCAGTGCGATGGCCTTCAAGATTGTGTCCGACCCGTACGTCGGTCGCCTCGCCTACCTGCGCGTCTACAGCGGCGTCCTTCACGCAGGCGGCACGATCTGGAACGGGGGCAAGGGCCGCCGCGAGCGGATCGGCCGGCTGCTGCGCATGCACGCCGACGAGCGCGAGGATATCGACGCGATCTACGCGGGCGGCATCGGTGCGGCCGTAGGCCTCAAACAGACCTTCACGGGTGATACCCTCTCCGCGGTGGACTCGCCCGTGGTTCTCGAGAGCATCACCTTCCCCGAGCCGGTCATCAGCGTGGCCCTCGAGCCGCGCTCGAAGCCGGACCAGGAACGGATGGCGGACGCGCTCACCAAGCTCAGCGACGAGGACCCCACCTTCCACTGGCGTTTCGATGACGAGGCCGGCCAGACCATCATCTCGGGTATGGGCGAGCTGCACCTCGAAGTGATCGTGGACCGCATGCGACGCGAGCATCGCGTCGAGGCCAACGTGGGCCGCCCGCAAGTCAGCTATCGCGAGGCGATCCGCCGGCCCGCCACCGCCGAAGGTCGCTTCGTGCGGCAGACCGGCGGCCGCGGCCAGTTCGGTGTCGTCGAGCTCACGATCGAGCCGGGGACGCGCGGCGCGGGCTACGTCTTCGAAAACCGTGTCGTCGGCGGCAGCGTCCCCCGCGAGTACGTGTCTGCTGTCCGTCAGGGCGCGAAAGAGGCGCTGGACTCCGGGCCGATCGCGGGGTACCCCGTGCTGGACGTCAAAGTCTCGGTCATCGACGGCGCCTCACACGCCGTCGACTCCTCGGAGATCGCATTCAAGAACGCAGCCATCCTCGGGATGCGTGAGGCGCTCAAGCGTGCCGACCCGGTTCTGCTCGAGCCATTGATGCGCATCGAGGTACGGGTGCCCGAGGACCACCTGGGTTCGGTCATCGGCGACCTGAACGGCCGCCGCGGCCACGTCGTCAACCAGGAATCGATGGGCAAGATCCAGATCATCACCGCCACCGTGCCCCTCGCCGAGACGTTCGGCTACTCGACCGAGCTCCGCTCGCTCACCCAGGGGCGCGCGACCCACAGCCTCGAATTCGACCGGTACGAGCCCGTACCTCAGAGCGTTTCCGCCGCCTTGACCGAACGACGTACCGTCAGCGCGGTCTAACCACTAGGGCAAGAGCGAAAGGGACCAAGGATGGCGAAGGCGAAGTTTGAGCGGACGAAGCCGCACGTAAACGTGGGCACGATCGGGCACGTGGACCATGGGAAGACGACGCTGACGGCGGCGATCACGAAGGTGCTGGCGCTGAAGGGGGAGGCG